>Ga0100394_1001158_pt1 | contig 21927 bp, 11 predicted proteins | sample CryGeymeta201518_FD_81549 | JGI IMG/M metagenome (GOLD analysis project Ga0100394, IMG submission 81549) | Groundwater microbial communities from Crystal Geyser aquifers in Utah, USA - Crystal Geyser metaG 2015-18 | ecosystem: Environmental > Aquatic > Deep subsurface > Groundwater | place: USA... | reverse complement strand
AAATGACGATATTACATTTTCAAATCCTGTGGGTAAATGTAGCATGTTTTAGAGGGTTAGTATATTCTAAAATAGCTAAATCCACAGGATTTTGATTAAAAAATAGTAAAGTCAAACTTAGAAGTAATAAAAAAGCATTTATTCAAAAAGTAATTTATAATCTTCGCAAAAAATCGCTCAATACAGAATGGGAATGGAACGAACAAGATTTTTTTGATAAAATTGAAGAAGACAAACCTAATCAACTTAATCATAAAATAAATTCTTTATTGACTGAAAAACAGGTCGTTTGAAGCTAAAAGATAAATTTTTTTAGACAATACGACGTTTATTCCTAAAATTACGACGTTAAGAAAAACTAATTTTTTAGTCTGTACTCTTTTTTAGATTTTTGAAATGATACTTATTTCAAATCTCTAGGAAAGAGTTTTTTTATGAAAAAATTACACTTTTATGAAAAATAAAATTGCATAAATAGACTTTTTTATAGTACCAATCCATTATTTCATACAAAGAATAAATAATCTTTTCACTAGGAAAAACCCTAGTTTATCTGTTTGTAGGTTAACTTTTTTCTACTCATATTTGGAGTGTAAAGTATTTATTTTCAAGTTATTACGCATTCACTTGCTCAAATTACGCATTCAAAATTATACTTGTTGCGTTTGCTTCTTCAGACTATTAATTTTAAAAATTATTAAATCAAGCATCACAAAAAATACTCTTTTTTTTAATTAATTACTACTTATCATTTAATCTTATCCTTCTAAAAATCATGAAACTATATTTTACCAAATTTTATTTTATACTTCTCCTGCTGTTGGTAGGCGTTAAGGGGTATGGACAATCGCCAATTAGTTATACCTCAAATCCAGCCATTGGGCAGTGGCATACAGATGCAACACCACCTTGTAGCTCTTCCAATACTCATTTGCTGAATATTGTGCATAGTAGAGTAAGTGGTTTTACTGCTAATGGAACTCCTCAATTTCAGACAAAACGTATCAATAATAGCTCATTTAGTCCAGGGGGGCAGATTCAAACAACATGGGTAACTGACTATGATTGTAGTTTTAATCAAAGTCAACCAACCTACTCTGCTGGAACTACTATTATTTCTTCACAAGGAGGTTCTACATATGGTGGAGTAGACCGTGAAATGTATAGAATTGGACTAAAATCAAATACAGGAGATAAAATAGCTGGAGGGAGTTTTACAGTCAATCGTACTTGGGTTGCTGCTCCGACAATATTATCTCCTAGCAATAATGCAACGAATGTATCACTTACGCCAACCCTCACTTGGCAGGCTGCCAACGGAACAGGTATTCAATATAGGGTTTCCGTATCTCAAAATGGAACAACAATACACCCAAGTAGTGGCTTTCAAACCACAACAAGTTATACAGTACCTTCTGGAGTCTTACAGACAGGACAAACGTATCAAGTTAATGTAATGGCAAGTTTTGGTTCTTCTACTAACACTAGTTATTGGTCTCCAATAGCTACACACACTTTTACTACTCTTGCTTCCTCTGGAGGTGGAGGAGGTAGTGGAGTTTCCATTTTATCAGTTACAGGTTTGCCTACAAGTCAAGTAGTTCCTGCATCTGGTGGAACTTATAATGCAGTAGTTAGTAATACAGGTGGAAATAATACACTTATTGATTGGTTTGGAGAAGGACGAATTAATGGTAGTACATCTCCTACACAATTCAATTTTTCTCCTCCTGACCAATATGGTTTGTTAGCAGGAACAAGCACAAATGTAACAGTTACTATTCAACCAAATACAAGTACAACAACTAGGAATGTAAGAGTAACCTTTGCAGAATATGGAGGTGGAACAGAGATAAATTATAATTGGACACAGCAAGGAACAACTGCTACTCCTTGTACAGTTCCACCTGCACCTACAGGGCTGGTTGGAAGTGTTACAAGTTCGAATCAGATACTTCTTACTTGGGATGATTGGGGAGGATATGCAGATTACCATACTGTAGAAAGAAGTACATCGCCTACTGGAAGTTGGACAGTTGTTTCTACATCAAACACACAACTAAGATATACGGACAATCCACCGACAGGAACTTATTATTACAGAGTAAAAGGTTGTGTAAATTGTGGACAATGTTCAGCTTATGCTTCTGTTGTAGGTCCTTATTCTAATGTACCAACTCCCACAACAGGAATTGCTCAAGTAAGTATTGCACCAACAGCAGTTATTAGCGTGGGAGGTCAGTGGAAATTTACAGACCAAACAACATGGAGAAATAATAATGAAAATGTTACAAGAAATGCAGGAAATTATACCATTGAGTTTAAACCAGTTACAGGTTGGACAACTCCTGCAAATCAAAGTGTAACTATTTTAGCAAATACAACTACAAATAAAACAGGAACATATATACAAATACCGACAAGCAATATTATTTGTGGAACTTTTACAATAAATCCAACTACACTGCGACAAGGGCAAGATGGGTTTATGAAAGTAAATGTTGCTAATGCAGGAAATGCAGCTTATGTTGGTAATCTAAAATTGGTATGGACTTCACTAGCTACAAATGTTGCTATTACTTTAGACGAATATACAGGAAGAATAAATCCTTCACGAGCAATTCAATTAGATAGACCTAATTCTATGATACAATCTCCAGCAGGAAATTATAAGTTATCAGTAGTAAAAACAGACAATGGAATACAAACTGAACTTTGCTCTAGAAATGTATCTGTTACATCTGATTATGTTTTGTCTTGTTCTTTATCTGCACCAACTTCTCTAACACAAGGACAAGTAACTAGTTTTACATCAAATGTAACATGTACAAGTGGTACATTCAATGGAAAATTAGAATTGCTTTGGTGGGAAAATAGCAACCCAGCAGGTACAACAGCTTTAGATACAAAAAATATAGGACTTGGAGCAGGTCAAAATACATCTTTAACACGAAGAAGTAATCCAATTACGTCAGCTCCTGGAATATATACATTAGCTATAAAAGTAACAGGTAGTAATGGAATTACACAAATCCTGTGTTCTCAAACCGTAACTATCAATCCTAATAATGCTATTTCTACGCTTGTTCCAAGTATAGTTTTTTCTCCTATGGACGGAAACCTCATACAATCAAGAGCTTGTGCCAATCAACCCACTTCTACACAAGCTACACCTGTGAGTTTTTGGCAGCGTTCAACTTGTCATGGCTTAGGACACTCTAGTGCTGGAGGTATTAATCAAGCAGATGATACGTATGCTTGGGACGTGAACAAGAATTATCCTAGCCATAATTCAGATGCAAATGAGCCTGTATATGCAGTAGCAGATGGTATCATAATGAATAATAGTGAGGCACTTGGTTGGGGAGGACCTTCTTACGGACAAGTGCTTATCCAACATACAGATGGTACTAATGTTTGGTATTCAGGATATTTACATTTACACAATATCACTTCCAAAAAAAATCAACCTACTCAAGCACAAAGAACAGTTAGAGCTGGAGAGCAAATTGGAACAGTAGGAAAAAAAGGAGGAGATAATTATCATCTTCATTTTGCTGTTTATACACGAAATAGTGCAGGAAAGTTTGTTTCTCAAAACACTACTATAGTTCCTAGAAATCAAGTAATTACGCCTTCTCTTGTTTCTTCTACAGATGGTACAGGAAATAATGTTACTCATTCAACTGTTCCTGCTGGTATTAATTTTAAGTTTACTAAAAATAATATTACTAATAGTGTTACTTACAAATTAAGGATAAGAAAGTTTCAAACAGGTACAACTCCTCCTACTTCTGATGTAGGTGTAGCAGAAGTAAATGTTACAGATATAGATGCAAGTCAGCTTGATAAATATTTGTCTGCTTCTACCTTAGCAAGTATGACTCCTCTGCAAGGTGGAGGAACGATGGCTTTAGAAATGGGATATAGCTACCGTTGGATTGTAAAAGCTACGTCTATTTCTAATCCAAGTGTAGTTAAAGAAAGTGGTAGTTTTTCGTTTGCTATTTCTAATCAAAGTATTGCAGTAAATCCTGATTTGAATATTTTGGAAAAATGGGTAGTGGGTACAACTTATGAAATAAAATGGCAAACTACAAATTACAGTTCTGATATAAAAATAGAATATTGGAATGGAGAACGTTTTATTACAGCAACTACTGAAAATAGCACAAGAAAACCTAGTGATGTAGTATATAGTGATGGATTTACTCCTAATGATGGAAGTTTCTTTTTTACTGTTCCTAAAGCTTTTCAAAACAATAATGCAGGAAATGTTAGACTTTCTGGTAGAGATTGGACTATACCTTCTACTACTTTTAGAGTGGATAAAGTTGAGCCAGAATTTGGTGTTACTGTGATTGTGCATGGGTTCTCACTTTTTGGTTCATCTGTAGAAAATAGTTGGATGTTTAAAATGGGTATGGCTATAAAAGAGAGAGCAGGTGGTGGTGTAATATTGATTAATGATGGTGGCAGCTTAAATCGAAGTGGTGAGTGGTTTATAGCTCCAAATCAAGAAGGTATAAACTTCAATGGTGAAATTATATTATTATATAATTGGATGGAAGATTCTGATGAATTGAATAATGGATATGCAGAGGCAGCAGGAGATAATTTATTTGCAAGTCTTTTATCTCCATCTGGTTTACCTTCATCTAGTCCAAGAATAGGTTATAATGATTTTGTACAAAGATGGAACGTAAGTAAAACTTTCTTACTAGATAAGAAAAAGCATTTTATATGTCATAGTAGAGGGAACATAGTTGCTTTACATGCATTTTATAGAATGCAAAAACACTTCCCTAATATTAAGATAGAACATTACACAGCCCTAGATCCTCATCCTGCGACTCCTATGAATGATGGAGCTGCTCCTTTCGTTTTTGGAAGTGGAAATAATACAGAAATAGATATTTCTCCAAACATTTTGAAAGCAGATAATTATTTTCGTAAAACCGATGTGTACGAGCCACTAAATGGAAATTATTCTGGAGTTACTTTCTTTAATCATTTTACCAATATATATAATTTAAATAATGACTTATTAGTAGGTGCGTATACAAATAATCTTACAGCAAAGCAACATTCTAATGTACATCTGTGGTATTTTGGAACTATTAATAATAATATAGATGCAACTAACGGAGAATTTCAAGTTCCAAACAGTTGGTACACTAATGGCTTCAATGGAGGTGGTGTTATTCCTTATATGAGACATAGAGAAGGTTATAATAGAAGTCGCATCGGAAGTAAAAATATTGATTTGACAGAAACTACCATAGTTTCTACAAATATAAATAATTATCCAAATCCCCCTTCTTTATTTAACGGAGACTTCGCTTATAGAGGAGGAGCTGTTGGTAAATCTCCTGCTTGGAATTATCACGGAGGCACAACAAGTGATATGGAAATTTCATTAGGTATTGCTACACCTAATGCGATAGCCTTACGTACCAAGTTCTCAGCAAAACATAATTATTTATACTTTCCTATAGCAGAAACCCATATAAGTTTTGAAACTATGTCTTCTGTAGGATTCTCAACTTTAAGTAAAGTAGAAGTAAATGGAGTAAGATATGATGTAGGTTCAAGTTGGCAAACTGTAAATGTTCCTATAAGAAATTATGAGATAGGACGAACAAGTACTTTTGAAATAAAATCTACTTTAGCTATGGTAAAAAATGTTAGATTTACTGTTGCACCGAGAAATATTGCTAGTTCGCAAGTAACAAATATCATAGCCTCAAACCTATCAGGAGGAAACATAGCAAGAAAACAAACCTACATGGATTCTCTAGCATGGGAATACTCGTCTTTGTCTTCCGATGCAAATGGTAGAAGTACATTTAATTTCTATCCTCCTTTAATGGTTTCAGATAGTATAAAATTGGATATAGCAGGTTTCGAACCATTAAAAACTTCGCTAGATACAATTACGCTCTCACATACCAATATGCCTATTCCTATGTTGCATACAGCTACACCGACTACGCTTATTCAATATCCAAAAATAAAAATATTGAATAATCAGTCTGTATTGACTACTCCTTTAGCTACTCTAAATATCAAAGCGAATAATTTGGTAGGTGGAAAAATCTATAACATTTCTGATTCTTTGGGTTCTGTTCAAATGTTTAGTGGAGCAGAGAGTACATTAGATTTTACAGCATTTAATGTAGGTTATAATACGCTTAGAGCCGAGCTTAGAAGTAATGAAGATACGGTTTATCAAGTTTTACAAATCGCTTATGTTCCTGATAGCTTAGATGCAGAATGGACATATAATGTTTACTTAAACTCAAACGCAGCAGGTCAAAATGCTATGATGTATATCGATGACCAGTTTGTAAAAGAAATGACTGATTTTACAGAGAGAATACCTGTTTTGAGAGGTTCACACAAATTTACCTTTATAAAGAGAGGTTATAAAACCCTTCAATTTATGGTAGATTCTTCGACTACTTTAGCAGTTTCAATGGAAGAAAGAAATTATCAAACAGAAAATGATAGTGTTTCATTTGATAATAACGTAAATTATGTACGTTATTGGAACGGAATGAGTATCAAAAATCAAAGAACAGAAAGTATCTATTCTGCAAAACGTTCTTCACCAGACTTTTCTAATCAAGGTTTGGTAAGACGAACAGAGTGGTTTGAAATCAATAAAACAGCAGGAACTACACCAGATGTAGTAGATATAATTGTTGCACCCGAACAAGCAGAAGATGTAAATCTAACTACTTCTTATTTGCTTAGAAAAGGCGATGGAGTTTATAGCAAAACTTTCCCTAGTCAGTTTACTGATTTAGTAGGTTTTGATACAACTACTCAAAATAAATTGTTCATACATGGCATAACTACAAATTACTCTGCTTTTGGTTTATTTAAAGCACAAGCACCAATAGTAAATGCAGTTTCTATGTTAGAAGCACAAACAGGCTATACCAAAACCTACCACAAACACCAACTGTTTTGGTATCCAGACAGCTTACAAATTGGCTTAAAATACCTAAGTGCAAGTAGCTCAAATCCAAATTTTACGTATGAAGTTGTGGCAAATGGAGATTCTATTCGTGTGAAATTTAATAACTGTTTTGTAGGAATAGCACAGGTTAGTTTTGTAGCAGAACATGACGGACTTACTTCTACCAATACCGTTTCTATAAATGTAGTTCCAAACTCAAATCTAGCAGCACAAGTAACCGTAGAACGTGATAGCGTTTGTTTGAATGAAGTAAATAACATTACTGTCATTACAGAAATAGGTAAAAAATACCGTCTTTTCTTACAAGGAAATCTAATCGGAACTCCTCGCATCGGAACAGGAAGTCCAATCGTATTTTCTACTGGTTCGCTTACAACAGCAGGTCTGAATACGTTTTTGGTTACAGTAGAAGATATTGAAACTACTTGTTTAGATACACTTGCTACACAGCCAACTGTTTTTGTAAATGACTTGCCAGCACAGCCAACTGGAAACATACTTCATTCTGTGTGTAGATTTGAAACTGTCCCTGCGTTCGTTACAACAGGAACTTTCAGAAAAGAATGGTATGCAGATTCATTAGGTAACAATCTTTTGGGAACTGGAAACTCTTATACATTGCCACAAAACACAAGTCAGATTGTAGGAGCTTATAGTGTGTATGTAGCACAGTTTGACCCTATTACAGGTTGTCGTTCTTTGCTTAAAAAGATTACACTCAATGTTCGTCCTTTGCCAGTTTTCGAACTGAACTCTATGATTGATACAGATAATAGTGGTTCTTTTGTAACTACAAATGGAGTTGTTGAAGTTTGTCGTCCTAATCAAATAGCCTTCAATGCAAGACGAGTATTTCCAACAGGGCATAGTTTCTTTTGGACAAATACACAGTCTGTTTCTGCACAGTTTACAGCAACAAACTCTACAAATTTAATTTTGAAAGTTACAGTTGATTCTACGGGTTGTTCGTTTAGTGATACATTGAATATCAATTTTTACAATCCTCCAACTGCAAACGATTTGAATACTTCAGTAGCTCAATATTGTAGTGGAGATACTCCTGTAAAAATTGTAGGTTCTCTACCTCGTGAAGGAAATGGAATTTATGCGTATCAATGGCAAAAACGAAATGCAACTACAAATAATTTGTGGGAAAATATACCAAATGAAACAACTAGAGATTTAATCTTTACGGATTCATTGACAGAAACTACAGCTTATCGTCGTAATGTTTCTAGTGTTTGTGATGTGATGTCTAATATCATTACTTTAGAATATATTGCCAAACCAATCGTACAAATGTTTGTAAATGGTCAAGTATTGACACAAGATTATGTTTACAAAACTTGTCCAAGTCCACAAAGTCCAATCACGCAAGTAGGAGATACAATTCGTGCCACGACTACTTCAGGCGAACTTTGGTGGTACAGCAACAATATTTTATTTGCTAGAGGTAGAGATTATTTTGTGATTGAAGAAGGAATGGGAAATACTGATATAAGAGTAATTGCTAAAAATGAAATTTGTGAAGACACTACTTTTACAGTTTCTATTCGCAAAGAACCAAGTATTGAATTTTTCTTCCGTGCTGACAAAGAAATAATTTGTACTAATGACACAAGTACATTGACTTTAGAAATTTTGTCGCCTTCTGCTAATCAAGATTATACGTTTGAATGGCTAAAAGATGGACAAGCTATAAGCTCTGGAACTGATAGAACATTGCAGACAAATGAAGCAGGAGAATATCAAGTGATTATATCTTCTTCTACATGTCAGCTTACGACACATACATTAACTATCGAAACGCTGCCAACTCCGAATATTGATATTTCTTTTTCTGTAAATGGAACTACAATGCCAGTAACAGATACAATTAGAATTTGTCAAGGAAGTATTTTAGAGTTTGGAATTGCTCAAACAACTCCGAATACAGATTACAGTTGGTTTATAAATAACCGTTATCAAGCTGGTTCTACGGTAAGAATTACTACAAATTCTACCCTTCAATTAAGAGCGTCAAACGGAACTTGTTCAAAACAATCTGAATTTGTAACTATCATTTTTGATTCAAATGTAGTTCCTTTGTTAAGTCAAGTACGAGAGATTTCTTGTAAAAGTGATTTAGCTTTTGAAGTACAATCAAGTATTACAGGACGTTTTGAAGTAACTTCAAGTGATACAAGTTTTGTAATCAATGGAAACAGACTTCGTATAAATCCACAAGACTTACCAGCAGGAAATTACACTGTAAAATCTAATTATGCAGGATTAAATGTGTGTTTGCATCCAGATGCAGTAGCAACATTTAGCATTAAAGAAGAATTAATCATTCCTACTATCATTGAAAGAGATGGAATATTAGTTGTAGATTCTCTAATGAATAACTACACGTATCAGTGGGAATATTCTGAAAATAACGCTGACTGGGAAGCTATCGGAACAGGTAGTTCAATTTCTTTGACTAACAATGGCTTTTACAGAGTAAAAGTAAGTTTGGTAAATGGAGAAACTTGTTTTGTCTATTCTGAAAGTAGAAGTATTACTTCAATCCAAACGCCTATTTTAGGAACAGAAGAAATGAGCAAAAATTCTGTCAATCTTTATCCAAATCCATCAGAGGGAGATTTTACATTAGAATTATCTACCGAATGGAAAGTTGATGCTACAAAAATTAAGATTGTAGATGCACTAGGAAGAGTATTAGCAACCAAAAATGTAAAAGACTACAAAACGTTTATTTCTCACAATCTAAATTCTGGAATTTATTTTATTCAAATTCAAAATGAAAACCAAACACTGACACTTAAACTTGTCATTCAAAAATAAAAAAGGGAAAATTTAAGTTTTGGTCTAAAGTAGTAATCACAAAAACGCTATTCTTTTTAGGAATAGCGTTTTTTTTATTTTTATCAATTTTATAAAAAGTAACAAACATTAAATAAATTCAATAAAAAAACGCTTTGCATAGGTAAAATGCAAAGCGTTTTCTGTTTTATCTGAACAACAATATAACTTAAATTCCAGCTTTTTCTAAAGCAGCTTGTAATTTAGGAACAACCTCAAAAGCATCTCCAACAACACCATAATCAGCCGATTTGAAGAAAGGAGCTTCTCCATCTTTATTGATTACAACGATGGTTTTAGAAGAATTTACACCTGCTAAATGCTGAATTGCACCCGAAATACCAACTGCAATATACAACGAAGGAGCAACTTTGATTCCTGTCTGACCTACGTGTTCGTGGTGAGGTCTCCAATCCATATCCGAAACTGGTTTTGAGCAAGCCGTTGCTGCACCTAATTCTTTTGCCAAACTATCAATCATTCCCCAGTTTTCAGGACCTTTCAATCCACGACCTGCCGAAACGACAAGGTCTGCTTCTGGCAATAAAATATCACCTTCTTGTTTTTTTACATCAGTTACTTTGATAGCGAAATCTTTAGCTCCATATTCTGGACTAAATGCTTCCACAGTAGCCGAACCACTCATAGAATCATCTACTGCAAGTGCATTTTTAGCGATTGTAAGTACTTTATTTTCGCCTTCTAATTTTGTATCTGCAAATGCTTTTCCTGTAAAAACACCTCTGCGAACTACAAAACCATTATCTGTTTGGGGCAAAGCAACTACATTTGAAGCTACGGTTGCATTCATTTTTACGCCTACTCGGGGAGCTACTGCATCAACAGTAGAAGAACGTGACATCACAACTACATTTGCACCTACTTTCTGTGCTGCACCTGTAATAGCACTAGCAATAGCACTGACAGGACGACTAGCGAGTTTGTCATCACTTACTTGCAAAACAGCTTTGACACCATATTTTCCAAGTTCTTCCAAATTTTGGGCTTTATCTGTAACTAGAGCAGTTACATCGCCTGCGTTCATTTTGGCAGCATACGTTAAAGCCTCTAAAGAAGACTTTTTTACTGCATTATTATCTGCTTCTATATATACTAAAACTGACATCGTTTTATTTGTTTATTTTTTATAATATTTTTATGATGTTACTCGTGAAGACACAAGCAACGGTCGGAAGTTTACTTTTTGTTGGTATCGCTTCGCTAAAACACCAACAAAGGTTAAAAGAAGTTGATAAATTGAATTTGTGTTACCCAATTCTCAATTCCCAATTCCTGCATTAAAGTACCTTCGCTTCTTCTTTCAACAGTCGTACAAGTTCGTCCATGTTATCAGCATCAATCATTTTTACATTTCCACGAGAAGGAGGAAGTTCAAAGTTTACGATTTCTGTTGGTGCTGATTGTGAAGTGGGTTCAATTACTTCTAAAGGTTTTTTACGAGCCATCATAATTCCACGCATATTAGGAATTTTCCATTCTGCGATTGGCTCTTGACAACCTGCTACAAATGGCATTTCACATTCTACATATTCTTTTCCACCTTCAATTTCACGACCCATTTTGGCTACATTTCCTTCTACTTCCAATGTCATACAAGGAACGATACAAGGCATATCTAACATTTCGGCAACCATTCCATGAACCTGTCCACCATTATAATCACTGGCTTCACGTCCCATCAAAATCATATCAAAATTTTTGTCTTTTGCGTAGGCTGCAATCTGTTCGGATACAAAATATGCATCTTTTGGATGTGCATTGATACGAACGGCATCATCTGCTCCAATAGCTAAGGCTTTACGGATAGTAGGTTCTGTATCTGCTTCTCCTACATTGAGAACAGTTAGTTTTCCTCCACTTGCTTCTTTGAGTTCGACGGCACGAGCAAGCGCATAATCATCATAAGGACCAATAATAAACTGTACACCGTTTTTGTCTAATTCTGTACCATCAAATTTAATTTTTGTTGTTGTGTCGGGTACATGACAAATGCAAACTAATATATTCATATAAAGAGATTGGTAAAAAACGAGTTAAAAAATGAATAATTCCTTTTTCTGTTCTTGTGAAACTACTTATAAAAGGAATGAGTAATAAAAATGTTTGGAATGTGTGTGAATCTAATTGCGAATATACGGCATGTTCTTTAAAAGTGCAATTTTGTAGTAGATTGTTGTAGGAAAATGATTTTTTAGGTCAGTTAGAATTTGAATTGAGCAATTTATCTAATGTTGTCAGAGCAGGTAAAAATTGAGCTAAAAGTTTTTTGTTTTTATCGTTTTTGTTTGGGAAAAGTTTTTTCAAATCTATCTGAAAATTTAGAGCATCATCTTTTCTAAAATTGTCTTCTAAAAGTAGTTCATAATAAAATTCTGTCTTCGAATTTTCTTTTCCTTTAATTTTTGATTTGTGTTTTAATTAATAGCAATATTTTTTATATTTGAATTTTTAAATTAAAATAAGCCAATGAGTAAGAAAAAAGAAGTTATTACAGAATTATTTAAAATATGTAAAAAGAGAAATGATTATGTATTTCATAATAATTTAGTGAAAGAGATTTCAAAAAAAATAGGTTTTGGAAATCCTTTTGATGCCACAAAATTAGATAATAAAAATCTATTGCCTGAAATTATGATAGAAAATGATTATGCCTTGATTCATTTAGGAGGAGGAAATCATCAATTTATTAAGGGAATCGATAAAGTATATCACAAATTTGAACCTATGCAAAATACTATTCAATGGGATTATAAAAAAAGTATTTTGAACGAATATAATAGTAGCGAAAGTAATACATTATCAGTTGCAAACAATCAAAGAATTTTACATTATTTTCTTTTTGGAGAAGATACTGAATTTGATAATGTAGATATTTTGCAACGCCCTAAAACTTATTTTCCACATCGTACAAAAACTAGCTTTTCATACAACTTTGGTAAAGCCTTACACCTAAATATGAGAAATATTCAAATAGAAGTAGATTTAACCATTGAGTTTAAAGGTAAAATAGGCGTTTTTGAAGGAAAAAATGGAATTCCTGATGATTTTCTATTTATCAAATTTATCATCCTTTTCTATATTATTTACAAAGCTAGTTTGCTAGAACAAATGGTAGGTAAAATAAAAGAAATTTATGGTATTTATGTGGTTAAAAGTATTGAAGGTGGTATTACTAATTTGAAAATTTGGGCTTATACCTTTGAAAATCCTTTGGATATTACGAGCATAAAATTTGTAAAATCTGCTTGTTATCAATTAATTATTTAGTATATTAGATATTTAATTCATTAAAACAAATAAATGTATGGCACATTATAATTTCGATAAAGATCTAATAGATGGTTTAGACGCTGAAAATTCTGTCAAATCTCTTCTGAAAAAGAAATATAAAGTTTCTGACGATGATATAGTTAGTTCTACTACAAAAGAGTTTGATATAAAAATTAAATCTTTAAATCTAACTTTTGAAGTAAAAAATGACTTAATGGCAGAAAAAACAGGTAATATTGCTATTGAATTTGAAAGCAGAGGTAAACCTTCTGGGGTATCTACTACTAAAGCTGACTATTGGGTGTATAAATTTTCGAATATGTTTTACATTATTGAAAGAACCGTTTTAGTAAATGAGTTAGTAAACAAAGGAAATTATTCTCGTATAGTTAATGGAGGAGATTACGGAAGTAATACAATGATGTATTTAGTTAAAGTTGAAGCATTTAAAAGCTGGGGTGAAAAATTATAAATGATTGAAAGTTACAGAAACAAAGTCTTTAATAAAGACATTATGGAAACACTAAAAGAACTTCCAGATGAATGTTTGGACGTTGTGTATGGCGATCCTGATTATAATGTAGGAATAAATTATGCAGGAAAAAACTATACAAAAAAGTGGAATGAATATATTGATTGGTATGTAGAACTCACAACAGAGTGTATGCGAGTTTTAAAACCAACAGGAAGTTTATTTATGATGAACTACCCCAAACAAAATGCTTATTTACGTGTAAAATATCTTGATGAAAATGCGTATGATGTTCAAGATTATGTTTGGATTTATAATACTAATGTAGGTCATAGTCCTAGACGTTTTACTACTGCACACCGTTCTATTTTACATGCTACTAAAACTAAGAAAAATACTTTTTATAAAGATAATGTAGCAGTTCCTTATCAAAATCCTACCGATAAAAGAATAAAACAGAGAATGGCAGAGGGACATTTGGGACGTATGCCTTACTCGTGGTTTTATTTTGACTTAGTAAAAAATGTAAGCAAAGATAAAACTTTTCATTCTTGTCAAATTCCTTTAGATTTAGTAAAAATGCTTATTAAATCTTGCACGATGGAAAATGATGATGTTTTTATTCTATTTGGTGGTAGTGGTTCAGAAATTATGTTATGCAAAGAATTAAAAAGAAATTTCATTAGTTGCGAATTACATCCAGAATATTATGAAATGATACAACACCGTTTAAATAATGAAGGAGAAATAAAAGATGAGCATCGCTTGGAGTTTGTACAAGAAAAGAATAAAAAAAGAGATTTAGACTTATTTTCTTCTACTAATAATATTTCTATTTAGTAGTTTTTTTAAAATTTGTAAAACAAAAATCTTCATTTTCAGCTTTTCCTTTTACATCAGAATTACTCAAAATCCAATTATAACCCAAATTATCTAATTTTTTACAAAAGTTATATAAACGAATTTGTTCTTCATCTCCAAATTCATCTTTTGCATACGAATTAAAGTTGGAAGTTTTGTTTAACGGTTTATAAGGAGGGTCAAGATAAAAAAAAGTGTTCTCATTTGCTAAAGGCAATGTTTTTTCATAATCTCCACAAAGTATTTCTACTTTTTTTAAGGCTTCATGGACGGCAAAAATATTGTCTTTATTGCAAATGGTAGGTTTTTTATAACGACCTGCTGGAACATTAAATTTATTTTTGCTATTGACACGATACAAGCCATTAAAACAAGTTCGATTCAAAAAAATAAATAACGCTGCTTGTGTGCTTTTTTCTGAGCTACGAGTATTATAAAGTATTCTTTTTTGATTATAATAGTGCTTTTTATTTTCTTCTGAATTTTCCATAAACTCAAAAAAATGATATTCATTTTCAAGAATTTTTAAAATAGAAATTAATTCGTTGGGTTGAGTAGCAATCGTTTTATACACATTTATCAAATCTTCATTTACATCATTGATAACAGCTTTTTTGAGAGAGGGAAAATTATTTAACACCCAAAAAAGTATTGCCCCACTTCCTACAAAGGGTTCTATATAAGTAAAATTTGATTCTGTAAAACTTTTAGGTAAAAACCTTTGAATAGGTTCTATTAATTGTGTCTTTCCTCCTGCCCATTTCAAAAATGGTTTTGCTAATTTATCTGTCATTATTTCTGTATTTTGATTGATTTGATACCAAATTTAGCAAAAAGTTAATTAAAAAAGTCTTTTTTGAACTTATTTCTCACAAATAATCAATTTAATTCCTCCCATTTTAGCAGCCGTTTCTGAAAATGAACTTGCGTGAGAACCATATATTTTTGAGGTTTTAGACAAACAAGCGACATCAATATACGCATCTTGAACTCCTTTTTCTGAATCTCTATCAAAGGCTTTATCTGAATTAATTATAATTTTTTCTCCAAATAATTGTATTAATTCTCTTTCCGTTTCTTTGTCGTCGGTAGCTAAGAAAAAATTAGTTTTATCATTTATACTTATTTCTTCATTCATTTTTTCTATAAAAAGCGATAACGGACTTTTTTCGATTGCTCCTGCGTGGTCAGTTCTACGAATATGCAAACCGATGGTAGAGTCTGTAAATGTACTACTGAGAGTATCTATTTTAGCATTTACAAAATCATGTACAACAAATTCTGAAAAAGGATAAGTCATTGTTTCATTATCCATTGAATATTTATGTTTGTAATCAATTTCAAAATCAAAACAAGAAACAATATATAAAGATTCGTATTCTTTTAATTCATTAAAATCAAATTTATTTTTTATTAATTCAAACATTTCATCTTGATAGATAATTTTATCAAAACCCTTTTCTCTTCCCAAAATCTGACGCAATTTATAGGATTTGTGATAACTTTTTTCTGTTGGTTTAATAACATTCCAAACTTTAGCCATGTGTAATAGATTGAGCATGTTTTTTCCTGTAAAAGGTAGCGTTTCAATCACTTTTATTTTATGATTTGACCGAAAAAGACTTTTATAAGGCGTTCCTAATTCGTGATTATTCTCCCAAATAACTGTAATATAATCTGTTTTATCTGTCGTTTTTAATAAGTGAAGGACTGATTCTACGGCACGAAGACGATTACAAAGCCCTCCTGTGGGTTGTATGACTATTTTCTTTAGCATTTTAGCCTGTTTTTTTGCAATAAAGTGTGTGGTACGCTTTTTCACTCTAAAGAGTGAGCTACATAATTACGAAATTACTAAACAGTTTTAGATTTTGATTTGATTAAGTTCTTTTTTTATCTATTTTTAGAAATAAATCATTTAATAAACTGAATGACTACATAAACACACTAAAACATTGCTAACATCTCCTTTTCTACAAAACTAATTACTGCTAACTGAAAAACACAAATGCAAAACGAAAATATAAAAAAATTAGACCGTATTTTGGTCGCTAATCGTGGCGAAATTGCCATTCGTATCCTTCGTGCAGCCTCTGAACTCAATATTCGAACAGTTGCTATCTATACTTACGAAGATAGATATTCTTTACACCGTTATAAAGCCGATGAAGCCTATATTATTGGTGCAGAAGACGACCCTCTCAAGCCCTATTTGGATATTGAAGAAATTATTGCTCTAGCAAAAGCTAAAAAAATTGATGCTATTCACCCTGGGTATGGTTTTTTGTCTGAAAATGTTCATTTTGCAGAGCGTTGTCGTCAGGAAGGGATTATTTTTATAGGGCCGCTGCCAGAAGTTATGAATCAGTTGGGGGATAAAGTAGCTGCCAAAATAGTTGCTCGTCGTGCGCTAGTTCCTGTGATTGAAGATAGTAAAGACCCTTTAAGTTCTGCCGAAGTTGCAGTAAAAGAAGCGACTAGAATTGGTTATCCAGTTATTATAAAAGCTGCTGGTGGTGGTGGTGGACGTGGAATGCGTGTTTGTCATGACGAACCAACTTTGATAAAATCATTCAAAGAAGCAAAAAGTGAAGCCAAAAAAGCCTTTAATGACGATAGAATTTTCTTAGAAAAGTACATTGATAATCCGAAGCATATCGAAGTTCAGATAATGGCTGATAATTATGGACGAACGGTTCATTTATTTGAGCGTGATTGTTCTGTGCAGCGTCGTTTTCAGAAAGTGGTGGAGGTTGCGCCAAGTCTTACGCTTTCACAGCCTACAAAATATGCACTTTATGATTATGCTTTATCGATTGCAAAAGAAGTAAAATACAATAATGTCGGAACGGTTGAGTTTTTGGTAGATGCAGATGAAAATATTTATTTTATTGAGGTAAATCCACGAGTTCAGGTGGAGCATACGATTACAGAAGAAGTAACAGGAATTGATATTGTCAGAACTCAAATTTTGATTGCACAAGGTTATCCACTCACAAACAAACGTATTTATATTCACAGTCAAGCTGATGTTCCTTGCAATGGTTTTGCTATTCAATGTCGAATCACAACAGAAGACCCAGTAAATAATTTCAAGCCCGATTTTGGTCTTATTGTCGCTTATCGTTCTGCTGATGGTTATGGAATTCGTCTTGATGCAGGAAATTGTTATACAGGAGCTAGAATTTCTCCATTTTTTGACCCCATGCTGATTAAAGTTTCGGCAAAAGGACGTACACTTTGGGGGGCTGCTGTTCGTTTGCATCGTGCTTTGAGAGAGTTTAGGATTAGAGGGGTAAAGACAAATATTGATTTTCTATTGAATGTAATTTCGCATCCAGAATTCCAAAAAGGAGCAGCAACTGTTAAGTTTATTGATAATCATCCAGAGTTATTCGAAATGCCTCGTCGTTTTGATAGAGGAACAAAAATACTTCGTTACATTGCCGAAACTACCGTAAATGGAAATGAAAGTGTAAAAAAACTAGACCCAACCAAAAAATTTAGAACTCCAAAAATTCCAGATTTTGATAAAAAATATCAAGATTCTTTCCCAAAAGGAACAAAAGACAAACTCAACGAATTAGGCAGAGAAGAATTTTGTAAATGGCTCAAAAATGATAAAGCCATTCATTATACAGATACAACGTTGAGAGATGCTCATCAGTCGCTTTTGGCTACTCGTGTTCGTCCGTATGATATGCTTGAAGTAACTAAAAGTTTTGCCAAAAACCACCCAGAAGTATTTTCTTTAGAGATGTGGGGAGGAGCTACTTTTGATGTTTCGATGCGTTTCTTACACGAAGACCCTTGGGAACGCTTAAAAAATATCCGAGCTGCTGCACCGAATATTCTTTTACAAATGTTACTTCGTGGCTCAAATGCAGTTGGTTATAAAGCCTATCCTGATAATTTGGTCGTAAAATTTATTGAAGAAGCAGCTACAAATGGTATCGATATTTTCAGAGTTTTTGATTCCCTAAACTGGGTAGAAGCGATGAAAGTTAGTATCAAAACGATTAGAGAAAATACAAATTCATTGGCAGAAGCCTGTATTTGTTATACGGGCGATATTATTACCAATCCAAAAGGAAAATATAATTTACAGTATTATTTAGATTTAGCGAAGCAGTTGGAAGACGAAGGAGCGCATATTTTGGCAATCAAAGATATGGCAGGGCTTTTACGTCCTTATGCAGCCGAGTTATTAGTTTCCAAGCTCAAAGAAACGGTACAAATTCCGATTCATTTGCATACGCACGATACTTCTTCTATTCAGTCTGGAACGTATTTGAAAGCCATTGAAGCAGGTGTAAATGCGGTCGATGTTGCCTTGGCTTCTATGTCTGGCTTGACCTCTCAACCTTCTTTTAATTCGATGGTGGCAGCGATGGAAGGACATGAGCGTGAGCAAAAAATTCATTTACCAAAACTCAATGCTTTTTCGAATTATTGGGAAGATGTAAGAGAATATTATTATCCTTTTGAGTCGGACCTGAAAGCAGGAACGGCAGAGGTTTACGAACACGAAATACCAGGAGGGCAGTATTCAAATCTACGTCCACAAGCTGAATCGTTAGGTTTGGGAGATAAATTTCAAGAAGTAAAGAAAAATTATGCTGTTGCAAATGAGCTTTTTGGAGATTTAATAAAAGTTACACCAAGTTCAAAAGTAGTAGGTGATTTTGCTTTATTTATGACGGCAAATGGCTATACAAAAGAAGATATTTTGGAAAATGGAGCTACGATGTCTTTTCCAGAATCGATAAAAGAAATGATGCGTGGCGATTTGGGACAACCTCAAGGAGGTTTTCCTAAGAAAGTTCAAAAAATTATTCTCAAAAAAGAAAAACCTTTTACAGAGCGTCCGAATGCTCATTTAGAGCTGGTTGATTGGGAAAAAGAATGGAAATCATTTAAGGCAGCATTTAAAAATGGCAATGAATTGGATTTGATTTCTTATTTATTATATCCAAAAGTATTTACTGATTTTTATAATATAGTTCAAGAATTTGGCGATGTTTCGATTTTGCCTACTCAAATTTTCTTCTACGGAATTCAGCCAAATGAAGAAATTATGATAGATATTGCAGAAGGAAAAACGCTTATCGTAAAACTTCGCTCTATCAGTCAGGCAGATGAAGACGGAATGAAAACAGTTACTTTTGATATGAACGGACAAATTCGTCGTGTCAGAGTTCTGGATAAGAGTTTGAAAATCACGAAAGTTTCTAATCAAAAAGCAAGTGCTACTGAAGACGGAGAAGTAGGTTCGCCACTTCAAGGAAAAATAGCTGAAGTTTTGGTAAAAGAAGGCGATACCGTAAAAGCTGGAGATTCTCTTTTTGTAATAGAAGCCATGAAAATGGAAACAACTGTCAGCACACCAAAAGCAGGAAAAGTCAAGAAAATTGTTTTAGGTGGTGGTTCGATGGTAGAACAAGATGATTTGGTTATTGTGGTGGAGTAAGGTTTTTTTATATCTTGTTTTGTGCGTTCAGTTTAGAAAAATTGAACGCACATTTTTTAACTAAAATCAAAAAATGAACTATTACGAAAGGATAAAAAAACTTACTGAAAATGTATCTACTACTTTGATTGATTTTTCAGAAGAAAGAGGGAAGTCAAGAACACCTACACAAGCATCTTCAAATTTTATAACAAATAAAGAACAGGGAAACTGGGCTGAAAACCTTGTTAATAGAGCTATCAATGAAAATTCTAAAAATTTTATTGCTATAAAATATGGGAAGTCTGATGATTTGATAGCAGGACAGAAGGGGTTCAACGAGTTTTATCAAGAATTTCAAGATGAATTAGACATCATTGGAAAAAGACCTGATATTTTAATTTTCAAAAAGTCTGATTACAAAGAAGAACTAGGAAATGATATTAGTCAAATTCCACATAGTTCTATTACAGAATATGTAAAAAAGGCGATTGCAGGAATTGAAGTACTGACAACTACGGAAAACTCCAAAAACTATTGATACAACGTGTAAATATTGTTTTTCAAAAGAATAAAATTTGGTTTTGAAATATAAAAGTTATTATTCAAATGATTTTTGACTTAAAAACAGAATTTTATTTTTTTGAGGATTAATTTTAAATAACTGATAATCAAAAAGTTAAGTATTTTTCCGTAGTTCTCAGAATATGTAGTTTTTGGAAAATCAACTAGACTAGTTTGGTTAAAAATGATTGAGTTTTGAAAGAATTTTGAATTTCTTGTAACAAAGTTATGGTATTTATACGTAAAAAGTCAATCTAAAAGTTTTATTTTTGAGTTTTCTGTATAGCTTTGTAGTATATTTATAATCCATTGACAAAATAAGCGACCAAACGTTTGTTCTTATTCAAATTTTCCAACTACTAATTACCATTTACCTATATGAATGTTGAGTATTTATTGACAGCACAAGGACTTACAAGTCTTCTTATTCTCGCCCTTTTAGAAATCGTTTTGGGAATAGACAACATCATTTTTATCAGTATCATTGCTGGAAAAGTTCCACCAAAAAAACAAAATTCTACTCGTTTGACAGGTTTGGCGATGGCCTTAGGAGTTCGAATTGCTCTTTTATTTGGTGTTACGTGGCTGATTGGACTGACAGAAACGATTATTGATGCTACCTCTTGGATACATGCTTTAGGTATAGAAAAAGATTTGGGTGAAGGGGGGCAGCTTTCTTGGAAAGATATTATTTTACTTTTGGGTGGAATGTTTTTGGTTTATAAAAGTACGACCGAAATTCACGATAAAATGGAACTTACCGAAGATGAAGAAACTCCAAAAGTAGGTAGTAGTGCCGTTGCAGCAGCTATTTTTCAGATTGTTTTGATAGATATTGTATTTTCATTTGATTCAATCCTGACGGCTGTCGGAATTGTAAAAGAAGTTTCGGTTATGATTGCAGCCGTAATTATTTCAATGATTATAATGATGCTTTTTGCAGGAAAAATTAGTGATTTTATTAATAACAATCCTACTTTTAAAATGCTTGCTCTTTCGTTTCTTATTTTGATTGGTTTTCTTTTAGTATTAGAGTCTTTAGATGTTCATGTCGAAAAATCATATGTTTATGTAGCGATGGCATTCGCTTGTGGGGTAGAAGTACTCAATATGCGTACTCGTAAAGGAACACAAAAACACCGTAATATTATTCCAATGGGACAATCTGTGCCTGTTCCGTATATGCAAGATGTGAAAGAGGATGAAGAGAAAAAATAAAATAAGAGTTATAATGATTAATTTTGATTAAGCTGCTTAGCTGCGTCATATTTGTAGGATTTTAATTTATAGAATTTTGATTAAGCTGCTTAGTTGCGTCATATTTGTAGAAATTGAATTTATAGAATTTTGATTAAGCTGCTTAGTTGCGTCATATTTGTAGGATTTTAATTTATAGAATTTTGATTAAGCTGCTTAGCTGCGTCATATTTGTAGGATTTTAATTTATAGAATTTT
>Ga0100394_1001150_pt1 | contig 21964 bp, 19 predicted proteins | sample CryGeymeta201518_FD_81549 | JGI IMG/M metagenome (GOLD analysis project Ga0100394, IMG submission 81549) | Groundwater microbial communities from Crystal Geyser aquifers in Utah, USA - Crystal Geyser metaG 2015-18 | ecosystem: Environmental > Aquatic > Deep subsurface > Groundwater | place: USA... | reverse complement strand
ACTATTGATGAAAAACTGGACGGATTATACCAATTCTACAAACAGAAAAACGACAAAAACAATTCATTAAAAGTCGACTTTAACAAGAAAATTTCGGTTAGATTTTCCGGTGTCCGGGAAAACACCATTTCGGTCAGATAGTTAAATGATTTGACACGGATTTTGGGACAATCTTAAGGCTTTCTCAGTATCTTGCCTTCACCTAATACCAGCCGCGGACGCGCCGCTAAATGCAAAGGATTCTTGTCCCAGACAATCAAGCTGGCCAGTTTTCCCGGCTCAATTGTGCCCAGGATGTCATCAATACCCAGGATCTTAGCGTTTTTATAGGTAATCAACGAAATCGCCTCCGCTTCGCCCATTCCTTGGATAAGAAAGAACTTAAGGCCCTCGCGGAGAAATGTTACAAGAACACCCGGATGGTCAGTCATTAATCCATACAAAGCTCTGGATTTCATTAAAAGGCCTGCATTCTTATAAGAAGCGTGTTTCAGCTCAACCTTATAAGCAAGAGAGTCAAGCGGCCCATAAACAATCGGGATATTATTTCTCGCCAACTCATCAAAAATTTCTTGTTCAAAAACATCTCCCAGATGCTCGGCCGTAACCCTCAAGCCATATTTTTTTGCCAGTTCTACGAGAAATAAGACATCGTCGGCTTTGTGAACGTGGCACTTAACCGTTTTGGCGCCGGAAAGAATCTCCAGTAAAGCCGCTTCTTCTAAAGAAAAACTTAATATATGCTTTCGCTCAATTGAAGATGTTTTTTCTCCAAATTCCTGTTCAGTAATCTTTTTGTCTTCCTTTTCTTTTATCAAAGCCCTCAACTTATTTTCTTTAGCCAATTCAGCCTTCTCTTTCTTTCTTAAAAGGACGTCAAATTTTTGCGCCAAAAGGGCAGCAAGCCCCATGCGGCTATTGGGCCGCTCGCCCTTCCAATCAGTGGTCGAGCGGGGATTATACCCCAAAGCCATTTTGTAGCCATAGTCCTTGACCAGGGCATCTTTACGGTTACGGGCGAAGTTTTTGATGACCATCGCCTTGCCGCCGATCAGATTGCCGCCTCCGGGAACAACGCAGCTGTAGAGAACGCCGAAGTCCACCGCCTCAACAAAAGAATGGTCGTCAAAATAAATGCTGTCCAAAGGATTCAACAAAGGTAAAAACTGATTAGAATTGTCATTTGCCTCTTCTTCGGCGCTCGGCTCTCCGTGCCGGCACATCCCGATATGGGAATGAGCGTCAATGAAAGCCGGCGTAACATACCCTTCGTAATAAAACCCGATGCTCCTGGGCTTCCCATTAATAATATCAATAACCTTGTCGCCTTCAATGATCACATATTTCAGTCCGCGCTTGCCCTTTCCGTCAAAAAGCTCCGTTGCCCTAATAATAATCTGTTTTGAACCAGTCACTACCGCACCTCCTTGTTAAAGAACCCTTTTTTTTGTCATTAAATCACGCCACCCATGAAAGTTCAAGCTCAACGCAAGATTGACAAAATCGGCTGCGTTTATTAGAATATGAATTAGAATAAAAAAGTATAAATAACCAACAAAAGGCATCTATGTGGAAACAGAGTCCAAAGAAAACCTTAGTGCTTCGCCGCCAGAATCAGAGCCAACGCCTGATACCAAGTGGTTCACCTTTTTTCAAGAGCTTTCGGAAAAAGGAGGAATCCAATGCGCTCTTGAGGGCGGCCTTCAAAGCGCCGCTAGAGATCCGGAACTATGTAAGGGGCGCACCGCCGAAGGTACCATATTCTATGTCTGGCAGACCGAGGCATTCCTTATGCTCAAGATGGAGCAAAAAGACGATACGCTCGTAGAAGCCGTCAGCAAAACTCTTGGCTGCCAGCCATCCCGCTACAGCCTGGATCAAAAAAGTAACACTTATATAGCGGAATGGGAAAAGGATCCTTCGACACAAAACGACCGAAAAGAATAAATCCACAAAACCAAAAACGCCTCTGGAATCAGGGGCGTTTTTAATCCTTTTTTTATCACTTTTCACAACCTAAACTACGGCGTGTTTAAAAAATAAAGAATATTAAAGAATCGCCAGCCTCAACGTACGTCAAAAACGACACCTTAACAGCTTTTCTTCCGCTCATCTCCTCAATGCCAGAAGAGAAACAATTCGTAGCGCGGATAAAAGCATCTCGCAAGGCTACAACCGGATTAACTCAAAATTGGCGGAATCATAATAACAAGACAACCGGCCATAACAACCATTATGCCAAGAACTAATATAATTATAAAATCATTATCCATAAGTATAAAAATTTTAACTTGAGGGTGTTATCTTTTTATGAAACCTCGGACTCTCTTCGCCCAAGGCACCGACCTTTACGCAATGCAAAAAACGCAATTAATTTTGAGACAACTCTTATCCTACCCATATTGTAACACGTCGCATTTTCCTTGTCTAAACAAATTTATTCTGCCAAAACAAAAACTGCCTCGCATCCGCCGGCTGGCGAACTGCGAAGCAGTTTTAGCGGGGTCTTGCCTCGAGCTCCTCGAGTCGAGCTCGGAGTCAAGACTTATCGAAGGGTGTCCGGCCGGACTCGAACCGACAACCACCAGAGCCACAATCTGGAGCTCTGCCAAATTGAGCTACGGACACCATGTTTGCACAACTACTAACCATCAACCGTCAACTAATAACTAACTAATTCTAATTATGCGTCCCCGGCAGGACTCTCACCCCGTACCTTTTGGTCTCCCCAGAGGGAATCGAACCCCCATCTAGAGCTTAGAAGGCTCCCGCTCTATCCGTTGAGCTATGGGGAGATAAAAAAGGTGCGGGGCGGGCCTGCAATCTACTCTTTAGAAGGGAGCCGCTTTATCCAGTTAAGCTACGGGGACCATTAGATTTCGACAGTGTTAAACATAACAAAAAATGACCATCTGGTCAAATCAAATCAACCTCGTTGCTCAACTAAATATCGGCCCTATTTAAATGGATCAGGCAAAGACTGGTCTATCTGCACCTCCTCGCCGAAGAGCGTTTTTTTATCAGCTAGGCGCAAAATAACTTCCCGATAGAGACCATGGTCAATCCTCGTCTCGTCTTCTTTTACATTTAAGTTAGAAAGGCGCTCGCCAACGGCGTAATAATTAAAGATCATCCCGGTTATCGCAAAGATTACCACCGCCAAAATAATAAAGACCAAAAATACCCGCTCATAACAATATTCACCCAAAACATTCAGTTTTTGGACAACCTGCTTTAGTTTCTCGGAAAAATCTTTACCGTTCATCATAAAATTAACGCGTAAAACTCGTTATTAACGACCAACAAATGCCCGAAGGCCAAACACGGTAGTAATCTCCTGTTGCTCTTTACCCGCTGTTGCCCCCCACCCGCCTCCTTGAATTCTTAAATCGCTCATTTCGATCGCGTAGGGCGCATTCTCTAAATACATCAAAAATTTTAGCAGGCTCGGAAAGTCTCCTTTGAGAGTAATTTGAAAATCAGCAGTTGTCCACCCGGGCGCCACCTCGTCTTTCGAAGATTCGCTAATCAGCTTATTCTCGTAATTATTGCCCGACCTTTGCGCTATTTTTTCAAGAGTCAAAATAAACGGTAAAAAATCACCCTTTTTAAGAAAACTCTGATTGACATTGACTAACTCAGGCTGGATTTCTTGATACTCCCTCTCTGAATCAGAAAAGCTTTGCTTCTTCTTCTGTAGGCTTGCTATCTCCGCCTTTTTTTCGGATAAATCGCGACTGGCGGCCTGAATTTTCATCAGAAAAAAGTAAGTAACAAAAAAAGATGCCAAAAGACAGACTATAATGACACCGCCCAATATTAGATAAACCCTTTTCTTTTCGGACAATAACGGCATTGTCATTTTTTCACGCAAAAAGTTCATTGATTGATCGAAAACGAAAAATTGAAATCGATATCCTCGGACTTTATAAAATTAGAAACAGGCGACTTGATCTCTGAAAATAACGGGCAGCCCTCGAGCTTACCCTGAAAAGCGACCAGTTGCTCCCTAGTTGATGCATGACCCGTTAAAACAACCTTTTTCTTTTTTATATCGAATTGAATACTGTCAAAGCGTATCTCCGGTGAAACCGCCATCGCTAGATTTTTTAATACGTCGACAACCGGCACTCGGCTATTTTGGAGGTCGCTTAAAAGCTTTATCTTCTGATTAGCATCTGTAATCTTCGCCCCCAATTCGCGCGCGACCAGTGAAGAACTGCCACCCTCCCCAGCGCTAACCAGCCCATTCATTGCTTGAACTTGGGCAGACAAGTAGAGCCAGGTAACCGCAAGAAGTACAGCAAAAATACATACAAGAAACAAAAATAACCTGCCAACAAAAATAGCTGAACGGCTCATTTTCTCGAGCCGCAAAAATTCTTTCTCCTGGGGCGGTAATAAATTAAGAGTTAACATGAACCATTCATTCCCATCCTGGCGCCCCGCAAGGCTAATCCAAGGACGGTGGCGTAACTAATTGACTGTTCGTAAGATAATTCCGGTATGCTTTCCGGCGCCGCCTCCAGAATATTCACCCAGGGATTTCCCACCTCAACCGGTAAGTCCAGCGCGCCGGATAAAAAAGAAGACAAACCGCTCAAATTGGCGCCTCCCCCGCAAAGCGCTACTTTCGAAACATCTTTCGTTTCAGATTGCTCCTTTGGTCCATGCGTCCGAAAGAAATCAATATATTTTTTAATCTGGTTCACCAATTCATTTATGCTCGGCAAAAGCGACTGAAAAACCCGCCCGTCCTCGCGGTCTTTATTTAGACCGACTTCAAATTTCAATTCCTTGGCCTTTCCCAAGCTTACATCTAATTTCTTTGCTATTTCTTTCACTAAATATTCATTAGAAAGCGGCAGACTGGCCGTAAAATGAATCGTGCGGCCGGCAAAAATAATAAAACTGGTTCGCCGGGCGCCGATATCGATAATCATGACCGGCGACAAGGCAAGCTCATCCTTAATCAAAGCCCGACTTGTCGCAACCGATTCTATTTCAAAAACCAGCGGCCTTAAGCCAGCCTCTTTAAAAACCTTGAGATACGGATCAACCAAAGACCGGCCCAAAGCGCCGATAAGGATATCGTAATGATCGAACGAGACCCTGGGCGGCTCGACAATCTGCCAATCGAAATAAACCTGATCAATCGGAAGAGGAATTTGGTTCTCAACCTCCCACCGCACCGCCTCTTTTAGCTCGTTTGGCTTCATTCTTGGCAACCGAATGACGCGGATAAAAGATTCGGTCTCGGGCAAAGAAACAACACAATATTTGGTGTTAATCGGTAAACCATTAACGCCCGCGACCCCCTTCTTGATAACATCTGCCAACTCGTCGACTTTCTTGATCGCCCCTCCCCCAATAACACCCCGAGGGATTTCCTGTCGGCCGTAATTAGCTAAAACCAAACCCCGCCCCTCCGGCTTCAGTTGGGCAACTTTCAAGGAGATGTCGGAAAGATCTAATCCGAAAACGGCTGTTTTTTGATTGAAAAAATCAAACATATTTGTTTTTCGCCTCAAGTTAGACGCGGAGGGTTATTGAACCTCTTCCCAAGAAATCATTTCCAAATCCTCGGAAACATAAGGCAAAAGCGGCGGCGGATTAACGGCTAACTTTTGGTCGAAGTAATCAAAACGCTGGTTGTAGCCGGAAACCCAAGTTGAACCAGAGGTCCATTTTGTTCCTACGCGCCTGTTGCTGACCACCGAACCATAAATAGTCAGGTTATTCTTTTTGCAGTCTTCCGGATACCACGAACAAGCATAATGATTGCGGGAAAACGACTTTCCTTTCTGTGAAACCAAAACCCCCTGCACCACCATATCATCGGGAGAATAAAGGGAGATTAAAATGTCTTTTTCGGTAATCAAGGAAAAAGAATCATCTCCCCCTAAGTTAGTATAAATTAGATTATCGTTTAAAACAACTCCAGTGTCTTCAAACTCATCTATCAGGTTCGCCGAAGCGACCGTTACTCTTCCCTTAATCGTCCCCTCAACCCAGAGATTATCCTCCGTAAAAATCAAACCGCAATCGGCGGGCAAACTCACGTCCGTCTGATAAGGAGATTCGGACTGAATGACATGGTAATCCCAATGCCAGCCCTCCTCAATGTTATAACCCAAAATCCGGCCAAGGCTGGTGATAATACTAATGTCAAATTTGCCGTTATTTTTAAGGATTAAATGGTATCCCTGACCAGACGAGTCTAAATCTGTTGACGGAGGAAAATATTTTCCTTGGCCTTGCGCCAAAGTTTTCATTTGCGAAAGATCGTGAGTCAAGCCATCAAAATCGAAAGGAGGAACGGGGAACTGCCAAAGGTCCTTATTCGGACTGTCGCCAATTACTCCATCGCAAGTACAGCTGGATCCGGATTGATAACAGCCTTCCGGACAAGCCGAGGAAGAACAGCCAAATGACGAAGTGCAGGTCCAAGTTGGTGAGGCAGAACTGACAATGGAATTATGCGTGCCGTCCATCCGAATCCCGCCATTGGAAAAATATTTTCCGTATATCTGCCTATCATCGCCAGCCCAAACATTGTCGTTTAATAAATAGGAGTACTCAGCAACTGGAGTAGAGGCATACTTTGCTTTCACCTTCCGTTTATAGATCGGGAATTGATCGGTATAACCGGTAGACGAAACATAAACACCCAAAACCTCGCCGCAAATTTTCCGCGGCGTTATTTCCAGAAAAAAATGACCAATGAGTTTGCCAGCGGCGTCGTAGTAATCGTGGTCGTAGGGGCCGCAAGTATCGCAAGGCGGGCTGGCGCAGCAAGACGCCTGGCCATCTTGAACATCATTGCCGTTATGGATGAGGTGCCAGCGATAATAGTTAATGCCGGCTTCGGCAAGATTCAGACTATTCTCCCAGGCAACTTTCTGCTGCGACTGGCGCGATTGAACTAAAATGAAACCCAATAAGCCGCCGAGGACTAAAAGCGCCCCGCCGCCAAAAACCAAAACCAAGGCAATAATAGACCCTTTTTGATTTTTATGATTAGTAACCATCAGTAAAATCGACTCGCGATTAAAGATTAGTTTTCAAATTCCTGATTTGCACTTCTGATTCCAGGACAAAATCGTCGGGAGGCCGTGCGGGATCGACATTAATAGCCAGACGAAGCTTCATCATGGTCGTGTCTTTCCTTCTTGCCGGCGCCGGCAACTCATTGCCCGAATCGTCATAATAACGAAAAATTGGCGGCGCGCTGCGAACAAAACGAGATAAAACAGAAACCTGTTCGTCTTGCGACAGATATTGCGCTGGTAAATCCGAAAGCTGAGAAACAAATGTCGGCTTGGTTACGCCTTTTTTAAAGTCTGCTCCGTCAACAAAATATCTGACTTTTTCAATAGTTAAATCCTTATCAATATCACCGTAAAAAGTAAATTCGTAATCATTGGTTGTTTCAATCGTATAAGCTCCGCTTTCCGCCACCTGGGATTCTCTAATCTCTTTAGCCATTGTTTCAACACCCTTCCGCGCCTCGCTGATTGCTTGTGACTGATTAAAAATATAACCTTGCGTCCGATACATCGTGAGAATAAAAGCGCTTACCACAAGCATCGCTACCGTAAAAATAGCAATTGCCATGATTGATTCGATTAAAGTGAACCCCGCTCTTTTAATCTGCGTCATTGCGAAAGTAAGTTAACCGTTTTAGTTGTTGAGCCGGAAACCGAAACAGTCGAGGTGGAATTTTGATAACCGCTGGCGCCGACCACTAACGTGTAAGAAGCTGATGACAGGGGAAGGAAAAACGCTTGACCGTTCTCATCAGTCAGTAGGCTCTGATCGTAATTGAGGCTCACATTAAAAAGCCGGGCGTTGGCGGAAAAAATCGGTTGCCCGCTGGAATCATCTTTCACGAAAACCAACAAACTGTTTTCCACCTTTAAAAAGAGGGCCACCTCTTGGCTGCTGTCGGAAGCAAGACTTATTGGCTGAGCCGGATCAGTTCGCGTTAAATCAAGGCCAGTTGCTGATTTATCGACCGAAAAAGAATAAACGTCCCACTCTAGGCCCGAAATATCCGCTACGCCGCCGCTGGTTTGCTTGTTTTGCGAATATTTATAAATTGATTGGCCAGAAGAGGTCTTGCCAACCGTTTTCTGTCCCTGCAAATTAAAAACGACGCTGGTAACAACGGTCGGGGCTGAGCCAAACCAGGTAGCAGTCCAATCGTAGAGGGTCGGTGTTTTTTTATGGTCACTCAGGCTCAGAAGAGTCGCCAGCATCCTTAGCTTGGGATATTGAGTTTTGTCCAATCGGCTCAAGCTGATCGGGGGCGTCTTCAGCCCGGAAGAATTTCCTGGCAAATCAGAATCAGGAACCAGAACCCAGCTCGTGCCGTTAAAATAAAGAGCCTGATATCTGATTTGCGTATTCGTTGGGGTGTTATCCGTATAATTTAAGTTATTCCAGCCAACAAGAAAAGGTGGTTCGATCGTTTGAGATATAATATAACCGCTGCTATAATAATGCGTGGCATCAGATTTTGCCAGCGTAACAGCGCCGCCGGCAACCACTATATGCGAAGATTCAGCAATTTCGCTGGCATCGAAAAAGGAGTCAACGAAGCTTGAAATCGCCCCTTCCGCGTAGCTGCTAACCGACAGCAAACTCACCTTATCAATAGAAAAACTGGTTTCGATTAATTTGCCCTCTATTAAAGTTACATTGGGCTTAGTCGGGGTCTTGATCGTTTGGCCATTGTAAACCTCACCAACCGCGTAGGTCCTTTCGGAGCTATAACCGCTTTTTGTCACCTCAATTTTATAAGCACTGGTGTCGGGCGGCAAAGTAATATAAGCAACGCCGTTGTCAGGTTGAGCTGTTTTTATTAAGCCAGTATGGACATTAGTTATAGTAATACTGGGAAAAAGGACTAACTGCCCGATTGCGTCAAAAACCGTCACCTTTAATACCCCTCCGGTTTCTTCACATTCCGCTTGTTCGCTTTTCGGTGCGATTATCGTGTCGAAATCGGCTTCGCCGGAAAATTTTCCACCCCAGGAAACTGCCACTTTTACCTTCTTGTAATCATTGGGACAATCATCGGTTGGTTCCGCGATGCCGTCGAATTCGTCCACCGCGTAATCAATTTTAGTACTAATCGTATAAGAAACATTATTAAGGACTGACTGATACGAATCTTTAACTTTTCCAAAAGGATAACCCTGGACAATGGTGTCTGGTTGGCTAAAATCGCAATTAGGATATTCCGGCTTACAGCTATAGGTGCCAACATCGGCATAAGCAAGATTTCTTATCGTTTCCATTTGTTTATCGGCCAAAGCAATGGCGCCGACCCGAGCCTTACTTTGCCCCATCACCTTTATTCCGAGTTGGTAGGCGCCAAAAATTCCCAGAAAAACGATCAATGTCAAAGACAGACCGATTAGGGTCTCAACAAGCGTAAAACCCGATCCCTTTAGGCGTCGGGTGTCTATCTTAGAAGAAGAATTCATTGAGCTTTAATTCTTGAGTTTTGTTTTTTTAAAATTACATTTGCCCGACCAAGGAATAGATGGGCTGAATTATGGAAATGGCGAAGAAACCAACGGCAATGCCGACGATGATCATCAAGGCCGGCTCGATAATAGAAGAGAGATTCTTGGTAATGTTACTTACTTCCTCCTCATAAAATTTGGCTAAATTTCTTAGCGTATCAGACAAGGAACCGGTTGTCTCGCCAACCTCAACCATCTGTACGACCATAACCGGATAAATATTGGAAAAATTCCTTAATAGATCGCTCATCTGCTCTCCTTTCTGCATCCCGTCAGCAATTACCAAAAGAGACTGGCTAAACAAAGAATTAGACATGGTATTGGCGACAATTTTTAAGGCTTGGTTAATAGGAACCCCGGCATCAATTGTTAGGCTTAGGTTGCGGGCAAAAATCGCCGAGTTAACCTTCCGGCTCAGGTCAGAAATAACCGGCAGATTTAGAAAAAGAATATCCAAAAATCTCTTGCCGGACTCTGTCTTACTCGCAATCCTGATCAATATGATGATAGAAACAACCAACCCCAGCCCCAAGATAAGATTGTTCGACAAAAACTGGCTAATGCCGATAACTATTTTAGTCGTCACTGGGAGAGAAAGATTCATCTCCTGAAAAGCAGAAGACAACTTGGGAACCACCATGATCATCATCAAGATCCCAATGGCCACCATCAGAGAAACAATGACTGCCGGATAGATCATCGCCCCCCTGACCCTCGACCGCAGTTCGTGGTCTTTCCCCATCTGAACCGATAAATTCTCCAGGACCTCATCAAGCTTTCCGGTGGCCTCTCCGACCCGTACCATACTGATGAATAATTCGGGAAAAACATCGGGATATTCCGCCAAGCTGTCTGAGAAGGGCCTCCCCCCCCTGATCTTTTGTTCGACTTCCGCGAGCACCTGGCGAAATCTTGGACTTTTGCTTTGGGCCGCCAAAACGCGCAATCCTCGATCCAACGGCAACCCCGCCTTGATCATCACTGAAAGATGGCGAGCAAGAACCATCTTCTCGACTATGGAAACACTGCTAAAAAATCTTGACAGTCTTTTCCCAATACCAGCCTCTTTCCGAACCGACTCGGGAACAACTGAGGTCAAAAAAAATCCCTCCTGGCGTAATTGCTGAGCCAGCTCGTGTTCCGAAACAACTTCAGTTCGGCCGGCTTTTTCTTTGCCGTCTTGCGATTTAGCGGTATAAAAATAAGTAGGCAAATTATTGCGCTGAACAACACTGAACTGCGCGGAATTTTTCTGCGTGGTTCTGTGTATTGTTCTGCGCGGTTCCGCGATTATTCCTTCGCTACTCTCAAAATTTCTTCGACCGAGGTCAGCCCTTGCGCCGCCTTGATAAAACCATCTTCCAACATTGTAACCATCCCATCCGATCTAGCCTGCTTTTCAAGCTGGGCGGCAGTGGCGCCCCCCACGATCAGCTCTTTTATGGCGGGTGTCACCTCTAAAACCTCATGGATGCCCACCCGGCCCCGATAGCCATCCGGACAGTCCGGCGACCCCTTAGGGCGATAGAATTCGATTGTTTTAAAAGTCGCTTTTGGCCCGGCTAATCCCTCTTTTTTTAATACTACCAACACCGATTCCAACTCAAACCGGCCGCTCAAGCTTTTTATTTCCGAATCGCTCAGTTGATATTTTTCTTTGGTGTCCGGATTAAGCATGCGAACTAGCCGTTGGGCGATAAGGCAATTGGCTGTCGAAGCAACAAGAAACGGCTCGACTTTCATATCGACAAGCCTGGGCAAAGATCCGGCCGCGCTATTGGTATGCAATGTCGAAAGAACCAGATGGCCGGTAAGAGCGGCGTTGATGGCCAAAGAAGCGGTTTCGCTATCTCTGATCTCGCCCACCATCAAAATATCCGGATCCTGACGAAGCAAAGACCTTAGACCACTGGCAAAGGTCAGTCCAATTTTTGGATTAACCTGAGTCTGGTTGATCCTCGGCATCCGATATTCGATCGGGTCCTCAACGGTCGAAATGTTGACGTCCGGAACGTTCAGAATATCCATTATCGTATAAAGAGTGGTGGTCTTTCCGCACCCAGTCGGCCCGGTAAGCAGAAGCAAGCCATTTGGTTCTTTGATATTCCGCTGAAGAATCTCTATCTGTTTTTTTAAAAATCCCAGCGATTCTAAAGTAAAACCCTTGGAATCCTCGGGCAAAAGACGCATAACTATCTTCTCTCCATCATAAACCGGCAATACAGAAACCCTGAACGAAATCTTATAATCATCAGTCTCCACCTTAAATCTCCCGTCTTGAGGCAAACGATGCTCGTCAAGTTTAAGATTGCTTAGTATTTTGACCCGCGCCACAATACCGGGCGCAACTTGTTTCGGCAGGATCATTACGTCGCGCAAAAGACCATCGACCCGATAACGGACAACCACCTCTTTCTCGTACGGCTCCACATGAATATCAGAAGCCTTCTGGAGAATAGCGTGCTTTAAGAAAGCGTCGACTATTCTGATGATCGGCAGCTCCTTGGCAGACTGCTCCAGCTCCTCGCCCGATATTGCCTCTTCCGACGAAACAACGGCCTTGACCTCCTCGTCAACCATTTCGCCAAATTCCGCCTGCAAGGGTTTTTGATACTGCTGAAGAACGGTTTTAATGCTGTTTTCGTTGGTCAAACGAGGCAAAATTCTAAGATTAGATTTTTTCTTAATGAATTCGATGGTTTGCAGGTCTTCCGGGTCAAGCATCGCCACCTCCAAATTTCCGCCAGATTTTTTGAAAACAACGATATTATGCTCTCGGGCAACCGCCTCAGGAATAATTTCCAACGTCCCGCGCGGAATGATTTCTTTTTCGAGGCTAACAAAAGGAATTCCCAGAATATAAGCCTGCAACCTCGCCAGGTCGGCCGGCTTTACTGTTCCCTGTCCGACCAAAACCTCACCCAGCCGCTGCTGTTTCCGCTTAGCTTCAGATTCCGCCTTGGCAAGCTGAGATTCGGTCGCCAAACCGGCATCTAACAAGAACGCTTTAAGCTGTTGGTCAGATACGCGCATCTATCTGCTTACCGCTTACGGACTATGGACTACTGCAATAGCCGTAGTCGGTTAGCCGTAGTCGGTAGTCAAATTTATTTCTCTAACATCTTTTTTATCTTTTCAACCACTTCGCGTAACTCATAATTTGCCTTAACCAAGTAAGTGGTCGCGCCAAGTTCCAAGACCCTTTCTACGTCGAAAGTTCCCTCCAGGTTAGTCAAAATCATAACCGGGATGTCCTTTGTTTCCTCGTCTTCCCTCATTTTCTTCAAAACCGTAAAGCCATCCATTTTGGGCAAAATGAGGTCCAGTAAAACCAAATCGGGCTTTTCGAGCTTGATCAACTCTAATCCGGCGACTCCGTCAAAAGCCGCCTTAACGTCGTATCCTTCTTTCCGCAAAACGTCACACAGGGTTTTTTGGAGCGTCGGCTCATCTTCAACAAATATAATTTTAGTCATACTTTAGAACGTTCACGAAAACACGAATTTAAACAATAGATAGGAAAATCCATATATTGTTTAAACCTCGCGCATTGGTGATTGATAATCTTTTTAATTATTTAGCAATTGGTATGGTAAACCAGAAATCGCTGCCCTGATTTTCTTTTGAACTAAATCCGATCTTTCCCCCCAGGGCGTCAACTATTCCCTTGGCGATAAACAAACCAAGGCCAGTGCCCTCTGTCTGATATTTTCTAACATTATCACTGCGAAAAAACTTTTGGAAAACATCCGCCTTCTGATGCTCGGGGATGCCAACTCCGTTATCATGGACCTCGCATTTCAAAAAATTTCCGAACCGGCCTAATTTTATTTTAACCGCGCCACCATCGTTAGAATATTTAACAGCATTGTCTACCAAGTTTTGAAGCGCCAACCGAACTCTCTCGGCATCAGCCCAGCCCTCGGGCACCCCCCCCTCGACCTCAAAGCCCAAACTGACTCCGCCATCTCTGGCGATAGGTGTTATTTCGGCTATGAGGTCGCGAATCATGTCATCTAGAGAAAACTTTCCTGGTCTCATGTCCAAGCGTCCCTGCTCAATTCGGGAAACATCCAACAAATCGTTGACCAGCCGAATCATTCGATTATTGCTGGTCTTCATAATTTCAAAGTATTCTTTTTGTTTCTGGTCCAACTTCTGCCACCGCTCGTCCATTAGCAAATTAAGCGACCACTTCACCGCCGACAACGGCGTTCGCAATTGGTGCGAAGTAATGCTGACAAACTCCGACTTCATCCGGTTGGCCTCCGCCAAATAAACAAAGCCGCTAATAATAAAATGGCCGACAATAAAAATAATTCCAGTTGCTATAATCACAATTAGGGCCACGATCTCCGGCTGGTCTACAAAGAAATAGGCGATAAGATAAGTTCCCAGCATCGTGCCAAGCGTAACAACACCCATGACAATCGTTAGAAACGCTGGGCACTGCCAAAGGCCTAGATTATACTGCCGGCACTGCGAAATTGGGTTTAATTGTGATAGAATATCTTTAGAGGCCACGGGAGGGCTTGACTGTCATTCCCGCGAAGGCGGGAATCCAGTAAATTAAACATGCTATAGATTCCGGGTCAAGCCCGGAATGACAAAATGAAAAACTGTGGATTCCTTGTCTATTTATTATATCACAAATCGCCCCGTGACGATAAGCCAGATTTCCACAGCCCGCAAAAAGCGTCTGTTATGGTATAATCAAGAAGGAGGGCTATGAAAATTTCAACGGCGCAAAAAATCAGCTGGATAATAATGCGGTTTTTAAACTGCTTCTTTTTCAAATTCCGCGTTGTCGGCCGGGGAAATATCGGGCATTCTGCCAGCCCCAAAAAAATTGAATTACTAAATAATGATTAAAACTCAGAAAATAAAAAGGTTTTTTCCGGCAATAAACTCAGGAAGAACCGTTTCAAATAACGCGGCGAGCACGCAGGTTCCGATTCAATTGTTAAGTTTATTGAAAGAACTTGTTGTGCAATATGACAACGTTCACAGGGGACAATCCGTTGATGCTTTGTCGACTACCGAGAAATTCGAGGCCGCTTATGATACTATCGCGCAATTTATCAATGCTCCATCAAAAAGAAATATTATCTTATATAGGAATACCACCGAGGCGATTAATTCGGTCATGTATTCTTTAATGACTGAATTCAAAGACGGTGACAATGTGGTTACAACGCTTATGGAGCACAATTCAAACTATGTGCCTTGGTATGGATTGTGCAAAGAGATACTCCCGAAGTTTGACGTCAATGTAGAATACAGGCTTGCAAGGTTTGACAAGGAAACAGGAGAACTCGATCTGGCTCATCTTAAATCCTTGGTGGATGAAAGGACTAAATTGATATGCTGCACGGGCGCGTCTAATTTTTTGGGAACGAAAAATCCGATAGAAAAGGTGAGAGAGATCGCCCATTCAAGCGGTTATACGCAACCAAACGGCGAGAAAAAATCTTATCTTCTGATTGACGGCGCCCAGACAGTGCCGAACATGTTTATTGACGCCAGGAAATTAGACATAGATTTTCTCGTTTGGTCTTTTCATAAAATGCTTGCCCCTTTTGGCGTTGGCGCCCTGTCCGCAAGAGAAGAGTTGCTTGAAAGAATGAGGCCGTTTCTTTACGGAGGAGATATGATCGCGGAAGGAAAGGTCACCCCGGAAAAAGTGGAATACAACACGCTTCCCTGGAAATTTACAGCCGGGACCCCAAACATTTTAGGGACAATCCTTTCTGCCCAAGCTATAAGATTATTAATAGACTTTTCTTTGAACCCCGGGCAATATAAGTATTTTATGACTGATAAAAAATTGGAAAGCTCAGATGTGGAAAAAGCAATGAATAACATAGAACATCACGAGAAAATTCTAATAGGCGAGGCGCTAAAAATATTAGGGGAAATACCAACAATAAAGATCTATGGCCCCCAAAATCCCGAAAACAGAACTTCTCTAATCGCCTTCACGTGCAAAAACAAAAGCCCGTTTAAAATTTCTGGAGAATTAAGCGAATTAGGCATAGAATCCCGAGCTGGCTGCCATTGCGCGACATTAGCGCATCATTATTATGAACTAGATCCTCCCGCCAGCTGCCGGCTAAGTTTTTACATATATAACGATCTTAAAGATGTAAGAAAAGCGTGCCTGGCCGTTAAAAAGTGTGTCTAGACTGATAATAAAACGGCTTTTTAAAAAAAATGATTATGACAATTTCAAGTGCCCAAAAAATCAGCTGGTTAATAATGCGGCTTCTAAACTGCTGCTTTTTCAAATTCCGTGTTATCGGCCAGGAAAACATCGACCAGCTCAAGGGCGGACCGCTGATCATCGCCTGCAACCACAAGAGCTTCTGGGACAATTTTTTTCTGGACTACGCTTTCACGTTTACCTTTCCGCCCTTTAGATATATCGCCGCTGACTGGATTTTTAAAAAGTGGTGGAAGGTTTTTGTCGTTATTCTTGGCGGATTTCCGGTTCTCAAAGGACAGGGACTTGAAGTTTCTCTCAAAACCCCACTCAAAATACTGAGCGAAAACGGCATTATCATAATTTATCCGGAAGGAAAAATTATCAGCGAGGACGATAAAATCGGCGAGGCCAAAAGGGGAATCGGCGCCCTAAGCCTTTGGAGCAACGCGCCGATTCTGCCGGTCGCGCTTAAGGGAACACGGGGTATGCGCCGCCGAAAGAAGGTTGAAGTAATCTTCGGCCAGCCGTTTTTCGCCAAAGACATGATAACCCCCACCGCCCCGAATCCAACCATCGAAGATTTCGACAAAGTCAGCGAGGCCGTAATGGAGAAAATCAAAAAATTGTATTTTTCGTAGAAATACTCGCATTTGAGAGATAAAGAGAATCAAAAAACCCTAGCTATCGCTGGGTTTTTGGCATAAGATCGCGCGTGCTCAATATTTAAAATGCCGTTAATTATCCAAGCGCCACCTTTTTGGCAATGGTCCACCAGATTTTTCATAGATATACCTTACCAGCCTGGAAAGAATGCGCTTCTTGTCCTGAAGATTTTTTGTTTTGTAAAAACTTTCGACTTGGTCTGAAAATTTCCTATCCAGTCTTTCCAAAATTTTTCTCATCTCATTCGGCTGTCTTAAAAATTCTCCATTCAATTTAAGAAATAATTCCACAATATTGGTAACCAATAAATGGCTATCGGTGCTAATGGCCAGATGGTCATTATTTTCGATATCGCGCTGAACCTCTCCCCAAAAATCGTCTATCGAGTATTTATGCATCAAAATTTCGCTTCTTTTATACTTCGTTTTCAGTTTCAGATTATTTTTGGCAACCGCCTGAATTTTCTCTAACCACCCTCCTCTTTTAAAGAGGACCTTGCCATGAGCCAGCATGTGCGAAGTGATTCTCCGCAAATTATTTTTATCTGCCTTAAGATAATTTTCAGCCTCTCCTGTTGTATTTAAAATAATATCAACACGTATCCCATTCTTTATAAAATTATTTCTAGAAAATTTACCCCTTTTATTCAAAAGAATGTATATATCAACATCTGAATATTTATCAAATTTATCTCTTGCCGCGGATCCAAATAGCAAAATGCCCAAGACATTTTTGTCCGGTTTGTATTGTTTCGCTACGTCTTCGCAAATTTTTTGAACAAATTTTTCCATAAAAATAAAATGGGGCTATGGTAAGTATAGCACTTTTCCTTAGCCCCGTGAATTCGCCGCGTTAGTGACAGTTACTGGGTTGCTGACAGGTACAGAGCACCTTCAGCTTCGGCAGCGGCTTGACCTTGAGGGCCGGCCGCTGTTTAGGTTGCGCCTTCTGCATGGCTTTCACCTCCTTCTGTTATGGTTCGGAGAGACTCCGACTCTACGGTTATTGCTTTCCGAAGTTGCTCCCGAAGAATTTCCTGAGTCATATGACGGTAAAAGTCGCACATCCGTTCGATCTTGGCAGTTTTCGTCGCCCGAGCGAACTCCTGTGTGATGTTGCAACCGCCACCGCATTGTCCTTCGATCATACAGCCCCTGCACATCTCCATCGCTCCAGTAAGATGGTCTCGCACAAAACGGTGGTAGGCGGTGCCGGGCGCATAAAACAATTGGATTTTTGAGAGATTTCCGAGCTGGATCGTGCTATAGCCACATCCGTAGATGTTTCCAGACGGGCCTACGCACATATTGTTGCCGCGGACTGCGCCGCAGAACGCGACGCGGCTCTCGAGCGTTGATTCATTAAGATTCTCGGCTGGTCGAGACCAGAAGCCGGGAACATCAACACCCCTAACCGCTGCGTAGCGCCGAATCCGCATCAATTTTGCAACAACGTCTTCTATGGGTATCTCCACCATACCGACAACGTCGATGTCGATTCTGACATTCTTCATGCCGCGAGCTACTGCCCAATCGATAATCGACTCGTCGAGTTCGTGGAAATTCTTTTCAGTGACTGTTGCTGCAATACCGTCGAGCGGATATCCTACCCGCGCCAACACATCAAATCCGCGCATGATCTGGAAAAATGTACCGCCTCCGGACTTCGTCAGTCGGACGCGATCATTCCCTTCGCACAAACCGTCAAGACTGGAAGCAATCTTAACTTGGTGCCTTTTGAGTGTCACGGCGATTTCTGGCGTGATAAGAGAAGCATTTGTGTTGATTGAAAAACGAAACTCGAACTCCGAACCGTAGGCGGTACGACAGTATTCAAGCACCTGCTTGATAACCGGCCATGCCAGCAATGGTTCGCCTCCGCCAAAGTTGATTTCGGCGACACGCTTTTCGTGTCCGCGAAGAATCTCAAGATACCGACCCACCGCCTCCTTGGCCGTATCGAACCGCATGAACTTCTTGGGATTGTTGATACGGTCGGAAGTTTCCAAATTACTGAAGTGGATACAGTAAGTACAACGAAAGTTACACGCCTCACTCATGATGAGCTCAAGATAGTTTATAAGAGAACCACTCACGATTTCCGCTTCTCGCTCTCGCATCTTTTCTTCAAGAAATATTCGGTCATCGAAATTCTCTGGGACAAGAAAATAGCACCGCAGTAGCTCCTCAATCGCCTCCCGATCTTCGTCTGTCAGCTCATCTCCAAGCTGTGAACAAATAGTTGTCGGCGCCGAGAACAACTCGAGAAACTCAAGCGTTTCAACAGAAACAACCTTTGGATAGCCAAACAGCGAGTGCCAGATCACCACAGAATCTCCGTCCCGGACGACCCGCGCAAACGACGACTTCATATAGGCAACGTTAAGATCTAATGTCATCACAGACTCCTCTCCGCCCTGAATAAACTTGATTTTTAAAGAGCTCGATGCTGAATGAAATCCAGAATAGAGCATACACGATTTTCTTACTTTTGTCAACCCCAACGTTGGGTAGCCGCGTCCCACCGTTTCGTTGCGTTGTCGCGTTAATGGAATTATTGTATAATTCATATAAGCAAAGCTTGCGTGAACACCCCGCTCACAATAGCTTTTGTCGACAAAATCGCTGATTAATATAAAAGACGCCTTTTGTTCTGCTATGAAAACATTTTTGCTGATTATTTATGCCTTCCGCGATTTAATAATTCGCTATTTGCCTAATTTTAAAAAAACCGAGTACGCATTCGCTTTTTTGGTGCATCCCCGGAACATAAACGACCTTTATCACAAGTATCCCTTTTTTCGATACCTGCCGGAAAAATTTACTTTTTGGTTTCTTAAAAGATTCTGGCCGGTGGTTGTGTCAGAAATTGAAGGGCTGAAATCTTTAAAAGACGGCCAGCCCGTAAGGGGATTTATAATGACCACCCCCCTGATAGCAGAACAGATGCTGGAAAATAAAGAATTAGCAATCAAAAAAATCTTGCAAGCCTTAAAACTGGCGGAAAAAATGGGAATAAAATTAATGGGACTTGGGGCCTTTAATTCTTCCGTGACCAATGGAGGCGCGCTGTTGTTGGGAAAGACTAAAATCGCCATCACGAACGGCAATTCCCTAACAGCGGCGGTAACAATAAGAGACGTCGAGAATCTATTGCGCGAAAAAGAAACAAACGACCAGCAAATTTCCTTTGCCGTTATCGGCGCCACTGGTTCAATCGGCCAAGCAGTCGCAAAGCACTTCGCCGAAAAAAATCTTTCGAAACTTATCCTTGTCGGAAAAACTCCGGATCATCTTACCAGCCTAGAAAAAGATATAAAAAACAATCGCCCAGAAGCAAGATTATTAACCTCAACAAACATTGCCGTAATACGAGAAGCAGATATCATTGTTGTCGCCACCGCCAGCGCCGACGCCTTAATAAAGAGCGACTATTTAAAGCAAAACGCGATAGTATATGATGTGTCGCAACCCCGCAATACCGACCCCGAAATCGCCACAAAAAGACCGGATATATCAACGATAGACGGGGGACTAATCTCCACTCCAGGAATAAATTATCATTTCAACCTCGGGCTGCCAAGAGAAGTTGCCTTTGCATGTTTGGCCGAGACCATGATTTTGGCGGCCGAGGAAACGACAGAGAACTACTCAATTGGCGCAGTCGAACCGAATAGAATAGAGCAAATAAGAAATATCGCGAAAAAATACCGATTCACGCCATATAAAAACAATCAACCCGACTAAATGATTTTTGAACCAAATAACTCTACAGATATAATTTCTCTAATTCCGCTAGCAAGCGCTGGTTTTGTTTTTATTTTAGGAATCTTCGTTTTCCTTTCTAATTGGCGCGCAACCCTAAACAGAATTTTCTTTTTTTATTCCATATCAATCACCATTTGGTTTTTCGGCACCTATAAAATGTTTTTTGCCTGCGAGAATGCTGAAACGGCCATGTTTTGGGACCGGTTTATCTATATTGGAGTTATTTTTATTCCAAGCATCTCTTATCACCTTAGCATCGCTTTTGCCAATTTAAGGCGCCAAAGAAAGTTCGTTTTTTGGGGATATTTGATTTCAATTGTCTTTTTGTTTTTTATAAAAAACCCGTTGTTTACTGATAAGCTGTTCGTCTATAAATGGGGCTGCCACACTATAGCTGGCCCCCTCCACAATGTTTTTCTTGTTCTTTTCTTCGTTAGCATCATCGCGCTGTTTGCGAATATTTATATAAAAATTAAGCAAGCAAAGGAAAAGATAGAAAAAATTCAGGCAAGGTATGCCTTTACAGCCTTGCTTATTCTATCCTTCGGAGCCCTTGGGTTTTTACCGGCCTACAAAATAGCGATATTCCCCATCGCATATTTTTCGGGATTAATCTGCGCAATTATTTTAGCCTACGCTATTTTAAGGCATCATCTTTTCGAGATAAGGGTTATCGCCGCAGAATTATTGACTTTCGCCACATGGTTTGTCTTGCTTATTCGCCTGCTCCTCGAAAATAATTGGCAAAATCGAATAATTGACGGGATGCTTCTGGTCTTAATAATATTTTTTGGACTACTTCTCATCCGTAGCGTTATCAAAGAAGTTGAACAACGTGAGAATTTGGAGAAACTCACTCTGAAACTGGAAGCCGCCAACGAAAGGCTGAAACAGCTAGACGAGGCGAAGTCGGAGTTCCTTTCCATTGCTTCGCATCAGTTGCGCACGCCGCTGACAACCATTAAAGGGGTAACCTCGATGCTTTTGGAAGAATTTTGGGGCAAATTAAATGAGGAGCAAAAAAAACACCTAGACCAAATTTATCAAAGCGAGGAACGCCTCCTAAAACTAGTCGAGGACCTGCTCGACATCACGCGCATCGAGGCCGGCCGCATGCAGTTCAATTTCAAACCGACTTCGCTGGAAGAATTAATCGATGGCCAGATTAAAGAATTAAGGCCGATGGCGGTCAAAAAAAGCCTCTATCTGCATTTCATTAAATTCAAAAGCCCGCTTCCCAAAGTCCTGGTTGACGCCCATAAAATTGAGCAGGTTATCCAGAATCTTATTGATAACGCCATCAAATACACCGATGCCGGAGAAATCACCATCACCCTTGAGCCGACCGACGACCACCTCCTTTTCTCCATCAAAGACACGGGGTCCGGCATCACAAAATCAATCCAGCCATTTTTATTCGAGAAATTCCAGCGCGGACCGCGCGCCACTACCCATTATACTGAGGGAGCCGGACTGGGCCTCTATTGGGCCGGAAAAGTCATCAGGGCGCATAACGGAAAAATTTGGGTTGAATCGGAAGGAGAAAACGAAGGCAGCGTTTTTTATTTCACCCTGCTTATAATCAAAGAGGCATAAAAACCCGTTTTTTGCGCATTAAACACACTCTCTGTCATTCCCGCCCCGTATGCCGCTACGGGGTAAACTCCGGCGAGAATCCAGAATTTTCTTAGGGCCATAGATTCCCGCTTCCGCGGGAATGACAATAAGGACTAGGTCCTACTCGATATTCTTGTATTTTCGCCAAGAATTAACTATTGAACTGGTTTCAAGTT
>Ga0100394_1001146_pt1 | contig 21980 bp, 19 predicted proteins | sample CryGeymeta201518_FD_81549 | JGI IMG/M metagenome (GOLD analysis project Ga0100394, IMG submission 81549) | Groundwater microbial communities from Crystal Geyser aquifers in Utah, USA - Crystal Geyser metaG 2015-18 | ecosystem: Environmental > Aquatic > Deep subsurface > Groundwater | place: USA... | reverse complement strand
TTTCTATATTCACACTTACTACTCTCAAAAAAGGTAAGTTCAATAACTCTTCATATAATTGTAAATTATCCATAATCAAAATTACGACTTTTTAACCGTTCCACAAAAATTGTCAGATAACCATAATATTTAAGGTTTAAAGTAAAAAATAAATTTAAAGTTTTTGTCATGTGTAATATAAGCTATTTAGCTTAAAAAATTGGTTTTTATTGAAAATATTTTGTGTTACTGTATCAATTTAGAAGATACGAATTTTGAAAATTTTGGATTCAATAAGACTTTGATAATTGTTTGTGTAAATAAAAACTTATTCGTGTCAAAAACGTTTTCTTAAAAAATGGTTAAAACACCAAATTTATTTTTCACATACATTTCAATTTTAGTATTATGGCAATCAGCAGAGTAAAACTCATTTCTTTATCATCAATAGCAGTCGTTTTACTTCTCTTTTTTGGAGTAGGTAGTTTTTTTTATTTTGGTTCGTATAGCTCAGGCGATAGAGCAGGAGTTGTCATAAAATTGAGCGAAAAAGGGTATCTTTTCAAAACGTGGGAAGGCGAAATGAATCTCAACGATCAAGGAAATACAATAGAAAAATTTGAGTTTTCGGTAGAAGATGACCAAACAAAAGTCATTAAAGACCTAAAAGATGCAGCTCTTACAGGAGAAAGAATCCGAATTTCATATGTAGAAAGATATCGTACTTTTGCTTGGCGTGGAGATACCAAATACTTTATCACAGAAGTAGTTCGTCAAAAAAACAATAATTTAAGAAATGACAAAGAAGACAGCAGGGAAAATTCTTCAAATCAAGATGAGAGCAAAGAAAATAATAAAGAGGAAACTATCCAAGAAGATATTCAGAAAGAAGAACCTATAAGTACAGATACCACAGTTCGTGATATGTAGTAGTTTGGTTGTTCACATTAAATTATCAAAAAAGCCTTCACTTGTAAAAAGTAAAGGCTTTCTTATGGTTAATTATTTACCAGTTGTTATATATCAAAAACTATTTCTGATAGCTTACATTTTCACTTTCGCCATTTCCATTACTTTCATCACCTTCTGTATCTACATGTTTTGGTAAGAAGATACTAAAATCTGTATATTCTCCTTCTTTAGAATCAACTTGAATTTCGCCTTTATGAATATTTCTGACAATATCATAACAGATAGAAAGTCCTAAACCTGTTCCTTCGCCTGCTGGTTTGGTGGTAAAGAATGGATTAAAAATTTTATCCATCATTTCCTGTGGAATTCCTGTTCCGTTATCTCTAAAAACAATTTCTATATTATCCTCATGATTGATGGTTCGGACAGTAAGCATAGGCTCAAAACTATCTCCTAGTTTGCGTTTTTTGTTGTAGAGTGCATACAAAGAATTACTGACTACATTCAAAAATACACGCCCCAAGTCTTGTGGAATAATTTTTACGTTCGTTACATTAGAATCAAGATTAGTTTCAATTTTGGCAGCAAAACCTTTATAATTATTAATTGTACTGTGATAAGCCAAACTAATATATTCTTGCAACATCGTATTGATATGCGTATCTTGATAAACTCCTTTTCGGTCTTGTGAGTGCATAAGCATATTATTAATTATGCTATCGGCACGCTTTCCATGTTCGTGGATTTTTTCCGAATTTTCATTCAGATTCTGCAAAATATCTTTAATATTTTCTACATCATCGGGCGTAATATCTTTCAAACTTCCCTCAACAATATCTTTTCCAACATTTGCAAAAGTTTCATTGAGTTCGACAATCATTTCCTTTGATAATTCTGAAAAATTAATAATAAAATTCAAAGGATTTTTTATTTCGTGTGCAATTCCTGCTGTGAGTTCTCCTAAAGAAGCTAATTTTTCTTGAGCAATCACTTGTTTTTGAGCATTTTTGAGTTTGTTAAGTGTTGTTTCTAATTTGAAATTAGTTTCTTTTATCTGAGAAAGAGCTTTTTTGAGTTCAGAAGTTCGTTCTTCTACTCTTCGTTCTAATTCTGATTTATGATTTTTTTCTAATTTTATTATACTCAAATACGCATTTATTCGGCTTGTAAGCTGATAATCATCAATCGGTTTTGTGAGATAATCGGTTGCCCCTAATGAAAACCCTTTTTCTTTGAATTCTTCTGATTTGTAAGCTGCTGTCAAGAAAACAATCGGAATATTTCTAGTTTTCTTTCGGCTACGAATAAGTTTTGCAGTTTGGAAACCGTCCATTTCAGGCATTTGAATATCCAAAATGATAAGATCAATCGATTCACGCATCAAAACCTCTAAGGCTTCAATACCCGAATTTGCCTCTACAATTTCGATTTCTTCAAAATGTTCTTCCAATAATGCACGAAGAGTAAATAAATTACTCGGAACATCATCTACAATAAGTACCTGAATACGAGATAGTTGCTCAGACATGCGTCTTTTTTTAGTTGATTAAGTTTAAATTTCTCTTTTGGCTCTGAACGTATTTATATACTAAATATAAACTTTCTATTTGTATTACACAAACTCTCAAACAAATTATGTTAAAAAATGGAATCTGTAAAAACAATTCTACAATATGAGTGCCATCCACAGAAATTGAAATAGGTTTTTCTAGCAACAGCGTTGCGTTACCGTTAGCTTCGCTGACCTTCGGTTGTAGAAAGTTTACAAATAAGTAATTTAAAGAGCTACAAAGTAGCCTAACTTTGCATTTAATTGTCAAATGGTATAGTTTCGCTACTCTGTAGCGCTACTAAAAGTCATTTTTATCTATTCTAACAAAGGTTACGTTGCGCCGCAACTAAAAAGCAAGAATGAGAAGTGTCACTCATATTGATTCTAAATATATAATTTTATAAACACCTTCACAATTTTACATCTTTCTTTGCAATAATACAACCTTATCGAACTACAATTTTGCTTAACGTTTATTTTTTAGACAAAAATGGAGTTTGTTTCTATGAATGAAAGCGAATTAGAATCATTTATTTCAAAAATACTTTGATTATCTTTATCCCTTCTATCAAAAAAAGATTTTTTCTTCAAAAAAACAGACTAAAATAGCTATGACTTACAATTTAAACGAAAAAATAATTTTGATTACAGGAGCTTCTGGAGGAATTGGGTTTGCTTGTGCAAAAGTTTTCTATGAAGAAGGTGCAAAATTAGTTTTGACAGATTTATCTACCGAAAACCTGAAAAATCAAGTCAAAGAAAGTAATTTTGATTCAACTAGAATTTTACTTTTAGAATTAAATGTAATAGATAAAGAGCAAACAAAAAGTGTAGTAGAAAAAACGATTGCTCATTTTGGAAAACTAGACATTGTTTTTGCTAATGCAGGAATTGCAGCCAGTCCTCCCAAAACAGTTTTCAAAATGGATGAAATGGAGTTTGAAAAAGTAGTAGAAGTAGATTTATTAGGAATTTATAGAACTATAAAAGCAAGTCTTCCAGAAATTATCAAAAATAAAGGTCAAGTTATTATTACTTCGTCGGCATATTCTTTTTTTAATGGAATTTTTAATGCGCCTTATGCCGTCTCGAAAGCAGGAATAGAAATGTTGGGACGTTCGCTACGTGCCGAATTGGCTTATACAGGTGCGACAGCAATGGTTTTATATCCAGGGTGGGTGGATACACCGATTACAAAAGTGGTTTTTGGTGGAGATGATACAGCTACAAAACTGGCAAATTTAGTTATTCCATCTTATTTTTTGAATCCTGTTCCTCCAAAAATAGTCGCAGAAGCCCTGTTAGAAGGCATCGAAAAACGTTCGCATCGTGTTTTTAGTCCAAAACGTTGGGGATTTATGTGGTTTATCCAAACTATACTCACTATTTTTGGAGATACTAGTTTAGGAAAAGACAAAAAAGTTCAAGAGCTTATCAAACAGTCTGATAAACAATAAATCGTAGTTCTTTTTTGGTCGATAAACTTTTACAAGTTTCTAAATTACATTCATTCTAATTATAAAAAACCTCTGTTCTACCTTATATTACTTATTTTTTGGCTTTATATTTTTGTTTTACTTTTCCTTCTTTATGGTTGGCACAAAGAAGGTGTTTTTGATATTGTCGTTGGTGGGGACACCAACAACGGCGAGAAGAATCATAATTATAAAGAAAAAAATAAAGTTCGTTTTTCAGTTTTGATTCCAGTCCGAAATGAAGCACAAAATATTGCATTTTTATTAAATGACTTAGCTTTACAAGATTTAGATACAACCAATTTTGAAGTATTGGTTTTAGATGATAATTCTGATGACAAAACGGCACAAATTGTAATCGATTTAATCAATAAAATGCCGTATTCTTTGCAGCTTATTTCCGTTCCGATTGCTGATTCTGCACACAAAAAACGAGCAATTACATTAGGTGTTTCGAAGGCAAATTTTGAATATATTATCACAACAGATGGAGATTGTAGAATTCAAAAAACATGGCTTTCTACTTTTGCAGCTTTTATAGAAGAAAAAAATAATACAAATCAAAAAGCCTTTTTTATTGCTGGTGCAGTTCGTCTGAATTATAAAAGAGATTTTTTCGCAGCTTTACAGGCTTCCGAATTTGCTACTTTGATAGGTTGTGGTGGTGCTGCTCTTAATTTGGGTTTTCCATTTACTTGTAATGGCGCAAATATGGCATATTCTAAACAGCTTTTTGAAGAGTTCGGAGGATATGACGAAATAGAAGAAAATAATCAAGGCAAAAATAATAATGGCTATCAAATTTCGTCTGGAGATGATGAGTTTTTATTACACAAATTTTATAAATTTTATCCTAAGAATATTTTTTTCTTAAAATCAGATAAAGCAATTATTGAAACAGAAGCCACTCAAAACTGGCAACAATTTTATAATCAGCGCAAACGTTGGGCGAGTAAATGGAATCAACACAAAAAAATAAGTCATGCAGCAGTTAGTATTTTTGTGTTTTTGGTTCAAGTTTTTACTTTGATACTATTTATTTTTACTATTTTTGAGATTATTAATAGTAATTTTTCTTTGATAGATTCAGAATTAAGAAAATATCTATACATTTCTTTTTTTATCAAAATGAGTATAGAATTTTTGTTTTTAGTTGCTATTTTACGATTTTTAAAACAATTAAAAGTTGTTTTTACATTACCTTTTTGGTGGATGCTGTACAGTTTTTATGCTATTTTCTTTGGAGTTGTAGCACAGAAAAAAGGGTATCAATGGAAAGGTAGAACAACAAAATAATAGAGCTTAAAATAGATTTAAACGTTGATAATGGTCAGTAATCTACTCCTTAGCAAACGTTATTTTAAAATAAGAGTAGTTTTTATGTTACTTTCTTAGTAAATTAGTCGCTTAAAGAATACTTCTTACAATGATTTAGGAATTGAGAACCAAAAAATAATTATTATTCATTATTTATTAATCACTAGACTGCGTTTTCCTTTATAAATGGCATCAGAATTTGAGCATATATCGCCTTCTTCTCAGATACGCAAACGCTTATTGAATCACAAGCCAGCAATGTTTGGACTCTTTGTGATTTTGTTTGCTGTCTTTATAGCTCTTGCAGGACATACTATTATGCCTGACAAAACACCAAATGCAAATGATGGAGCCGTACAGATAAGTAAAGCGTTACCTGTCTTTGAAACAAAAATATTAAGGTTTAGAAAGCGAATAGCTACCGAACATACAGGTTTTTTTGAAAGTATTTATAGTGGAGATGAAACAGATTATACTATTACGCCAATAGATACTTTTCGAATTGTAGGCGATACAGTATTTTTCAAGGTGTATGGTAGAGAACAAAAAGAGCTTTCCTATTCGTTGATTTATGCTACCAAACCTGTTTATGCAGGAGCTTCGGGTTTGCTCTCAGATGATTCTCTTAATTATAATTATCAAATAAAAGGTGATACAGTTCGCTATGTCGATATTCAGAAACGTATTCATACTACTACTTTATTTGCTCTTGCAGAAGAATTTCAAAAAGAAAACATAGAAACTCGTACTTATTGGCTCGGAACTGACCGTTCGGGTAGGGATATTTTGAGCCGTCTGATGTATGGAACACGAGTTTCTCTTATGATTGGAGCTATTGCTGTTTTGATTTCACTTGTTTTGGGAGTGAGCTTAGGAGCAATTTCTGGTTATTTTGGTGGTTGGATAGATAGTGTCATTCATTGGTTTATGACTGTCGTTTGGTCGATTCCTAGTATTATGCTTGTAATTGCAATTACCATTGTACTTCAAAGTAAAGGAATTTGGGTAGCTTTTGTGGCTGTTGGTCTGACAATGTGGGTAGAAATTGCTCGTATTGTAAGAGGAAAAATCAAAACTATCAAAAGAAAATCGTTTATCGAAGCTACACATGCTTTCGGTATGAGCCATTGGAGAATTATTTTTAGACATATTTTGCCTAATATGTTAGGCGAAATTGTAGTGGTTACGACTTCCAATTTTGCAGCAGCTATTTTGATAGAAGCAGGTTTGAGCTTTCTAGGATTGGGCGTTCAGCCTCCTACGCCTTCGTGGGGAATGATGGTTTCAGAGGGATATTCAGTTATCGGAACGAGTAATAGTTGGCACTTGATTGTTTTTCCAAGTCTTTGTATTAGTGTTTTAGTTCTTGCCTTCAATCTTCTTGGAAATGGCTTGAGAGATGCGTATGACCCAAATACTAGAGTGTAACTGACAGTTTCCAGTAAATAGTTGCCAGTAATCAGTTAGAGATACTCATAACAAATAGTTACAAAAAATAATAGGATTCATTACAATTTTTTAATTCTTTTGTATTTTATAGGGATAGTTTTTTCTATTTTCTCTTTAGTTGATATTTTAAAAAATAAATTTGAAAACAATGACAAATTAATTTGGGTAATTGTAGTCATGGCTAGTAATTTTCTATTTTTATTTAATCTTGTAGCAAATATTCTTTACTATAAAATAGGACGTAAGCAAAAGATACAATAGGCTTCATTGAAATTATGTGTTCATTCTACTCCTCTAACAAATAACTAATATCCTCCAAAAGCCCAGCATCGGAAGGAAGTTTTGTAGTAGAATAAACTAATTTTCCTTTTTTATCAATCAAAAAAGCTGCTGGCAAACCATTCAAATTATATCCCAATGTATCAGAAAAATAACAAGCTAATGAAGTTATATTTAATTTTTTAAACTTGCCTTCTATTTCTTTATTATTTGTAATTGAAGAGTTTAGTTTTGCTGTCTGAATCCAAAGAAAAACTATTTGATTTGATTTATTTTTATCTTGAATTTGATTATTCAAGTTGCTATTTAGGTACTCAAATCCTTTCAAATAATTTTCTGTAAACTCATTTTCCAAAGAGCCAAAAAACAAATAAACTAGCTTTCCTTTAAAATCTGATAGTTTTACATTCTTTCCAGTTGCATCTTGCAGCATAAAATCAGGAGCTATTTTCCCTACTTTTGTTTTCTTACTATTTTCTATAAATTCTTTAATCACAGAAGCTGATTTATCGTCTTTATGGACAGTAAGATATTTTTTGTAGTAATTTTTATACAATCTTTCATTCCCTTGTTGGATTAATTCTATAATCAAAATTGCTTGTGTGTGTGCCTGTACACTTCCTAAAAGCTCTTTTTCTGTAATTTCAAAAAGAAGTGGATAATACAAATCTGAATAGGCTTTTAGAGAAGTTTCTTGATGAGATTGCACATAACGAAATTCTAAATAATTCCTCAAAAAACGTAAATAAGCAGGTTGATTAAGCGCAGACGGACTTTGAATAATGGTTTCTTCAAAAAAAGAATAATATTCTTTAGATAGAATTTGTGGGGATTGTTGATTTAAGAAAGCGTGTAAAATAGGATATTCTACCAAATGATTCGCATTTTCGTAAGCAATTCGCTGTTCCATTGCCAAAATAAAATCATCAGAAAGAGGTTTTCTTCCTATTGTTTCTTCTAATAGTTTGAACTGACTTTTGCGTAATTTTTCTACTTCACTTTTAAAATTCTTTTCATTTAAGGTTTTATATTTTTTTGGATACAAAGCATTTTTAGAACTATTGCCAAATTGAGTTTCCCATTTTTGCAAAAAAATATTTTCAGTTGCTCCTAATCCAGAAAATTTTGTTCCATAAGGCAAAGCACCTAATTCTACTTGCATATTCAAGCTATCGCCTACATGCAGATAAATCTGACCTTCTTTATCTTTGCATTTCCATAAGACCCAAGTTGATTTTTTGAGGGGAATTGTAAAATTAAACTCTCCTTTTTCATTCGTCGTAACGAGTTGTCTTTTGGGTTGATAAGTCAAGTATTGATATTGATATTCTATGACTAGTTCGTAAGAAGAAGCTGGAGCTATTTTTCCTTCTAAAATTGTAGAAAATTGAGCAGAACTATCAAAAGTAAAACTCAAGAAAAATAAAAAAGGAAGAATGAAAACAGAATTTTTGAGTGTGAACTTTTTAAAAATAGAACTTAAAGAAAAAAAAATAGTCATTAATAAAGAATTGTGAGTAGCGAATGTAATATTAAAATCAAAGTTAAATAATCAACAAAATTAAGCCAAGTTCTCTTGATATAATACAAATGCAACAAAATTGTGCTACTTATTTTTTACTTTTGAGTTATTATTAATTTTTCTTCCATTTTTTAAATTTCAATTTATGTCGCACTCTTACGACCATAATCATACAGGACATAGCCACGAACACGCTCCCAAAAGCCTAGAAAATATCAACTCAGCTTTTTATATTGGCATTGTTCTTAATATTATTTTTACAGCTATCGAATTTATTTATGGTTATTCTACCGATTCTTTAGCCCTTTTATCGGATGCTACACACAATCTAAGCGATGTAGGAAGTCTGATTTTAGCTCTTGTTGGGATGAAACTTGCTAGAAAAACAGCTACTCTTAGTTATACCTATGGTTTTAAAAAGGCTTCTTTGTTGGCTTCACTTATCAATTCAGTTTTATTGGTTGCTGTTGCTGGTGGGATTATTTATGAAGCCATTGAGCGTTTTACAAATCCTTCGCCTTTAGCTGGTACGACTATTATTGTAGTTTCTGCGATTGGAGTTTTGATAAATATAGTTTCTGCTTTTTTATTTTTTAAAGGACAAAAAGATGATATTAATGTAAAAGGAGCTTTTTTGCATTTGCTCGTCGATGCGCTAGTTTCGGTGGGGGTAGTGATTGCAGGAATAATTATTTATTTTACAGACTGGACAATTATTGACCCTATTATTAGTCTAGTAATTGCAATAGTTGTTTTGTTTTCGACGTGGAATTTATTCAATGAAAGTGTTAGGTTGGTTTTAGATGGCGTTCCAAGTGCGATAAAAATAGAAGAAATTAAACAATCTCTTTTAGAAATAGACGAAATAGAAATGGTTCATCACATGCATGTTTGGGCATTGAGTAGTACAGAAAATGCACTAACTGTTCATATCGTTTTGAAAAAATATGTTTTTGATAACGAAAGTCAAGAAACAGCCTTGCAACGCTGGGAACGTCTAAAATTAGTTATTCGTCATAACCTTTTACATCATTCTATTCATCATGCTACCTTAGAACTTGATGCAGATGATAGTTTGGAAGATGAGAAAGTGCATTAAGATGAATAAAGTTTGTAAAAGCAAAAAACCATTTCTACATTTTTGTAGAAATGGTTTTTTATTATAACAACTGTAAAGAAACCGTTAAAGTAAAAATTACTTCTTAGCAGCTTCAGTACGTTTGTTTTTAGTTTCCTGTACTTCTGTACGGATTTCTTGTGCTAATTTTTTGAGGTCTTGCATTCCTTTACGGATACGAGTTCCTGCTGCTTGATTTTCTTTATCGTAAAATTTAGAAAAATCTTCTTTCAGTTGTGTGATTAAGTCTTCGACTTCTTGATAACGACCCATAGTGAAAAGTAAATTGAAGGTTGTAAATTAAATTTAAAAAAATGCTTTTGAAAGCAAAAAAGTTATAAGACAAAATGCTTTTATAGCTCTATTATGCCCTATTTGAACGACAATATACTAACAAAACTGTCAAAAATAGCGTTTTGAGCTATTTTTTTTGAATTTTATTATATATTTTTTTGAATAGGAAAATGTGAGTTTTTATTTTAAATGATTTAATTCTGTCTTAACAAACTGAAAAACAATTAGTTAATCAAATTTGTAGTCTGAATTTTAAATCTATCAAATAAAAATGAGAATTAAAAAATAGTGCAAAATAGTCATTCAACTATATAGCAGCACTAATTTCATTATTTGCATACACTCCACTTTTGAGTTTATCCGAAACAGCTTTAAATGCTTCGATAGTTTGTTCTACATCTTCTAATGTATGTGAAGCTGTAGGAATCAAACGAAGCATAATTACATCTTTAGGAACGACTGGATAAATCACAACCGAACAGAAAATAAAATAATTTTCACGAAGGTCAATGATAAGATTTCCTGCTTCATTGTTTCCACCACTCAAAAATACGGGTGTAACAGGCGAATCAGTTTCTCCAATGTTAAAGCCATTTTCACGCAAACCATCTTGAAGCGCACGCACTACCTTCCAAAGATTATCCTTTAGCTTTGGCATAGTACGAAGCATTTCTAAGCGTTTCATGTTACCTACCACAACAGGCATCGGCAGTGTTTTAGCATAAATTTGAGAGCGCATATTATAACGCAAGTAATTAATTACATTTTCAGGACCCGAAACAAAAGCCCCAATACTTGCCATAGACTTGGCAAACGTTGAAAAATAAATATCAATTTCATCTTGAACGCCTTGTTCTTCTCCTGTTCCGGCTCCTGTTTTGCCCATTGTACCAAAGCCATGAGCATCATCTACAAGCAGACGAAAATCGAATTTTTTTCTAAGCTCAATAATTTCTTTTAATTTGCCTTGGTCGCCTAGCATTCCAAAAACACCTTCTGTAATTACCAAAATAGCTCCTCCTGTGTTAGCTACATACTTAGTAGCTCTTTCTAACTGTTTTTCACAGTTTTCGATATTATTATGAGGAAAAACATAACGCTTTGCAAGGCTCATTCTAAGCCCGTCTAGAATACAAGCGTGCGATTCAGAATCATAAACTACTACATCTTTACGGTCAAGAAGGGCATCTACAACCGACATAATTCCTTGATAGCCATAATTCAGAATAAAAGTATCCTCTTTTTGTACAAAATCTGAGAGTTGTGTTTCAAATTCCTCTATTGTATTTGAGTTTCCTGACATCATACGTGCGCCCATTGGATAGGCAAGTCCCCATTCTTTGGTAGCCTCTGTGTCTGCTTTACGCACTTCTGGGTGATTGGCAAGTCCTAAATAATTATTCAAACTCCATGTCAATACTTCTTTTCCTCTAAACTTCATGCGAGGTTTTATTTCTCCTTCCAATTTTGGAAAAGCAAAATAACCATGTGCGATGGCAGAGAACTGACCCAAAGGGCCACGATTTGTTTTTAATTTTTCGAATAAATCCACGTTATATCTTTTAGTTAATGGTTGATGTAGCGACTTTTAATCTCTATTTAGTTCCTGATTTATGAAATCAATATTTCTTTCAATTTGATTTTTTATAATTCTATTCATCATAAAACTACCTTTTACTTTTTATGAAGATACGAATAAAAGTAGGAAGTAAAAAAACAAGATTGTCTATTTTTTATTAAAAGTCGGAAAAATAATACGCAAATATAGTGCGAATAAGGCAATTTTGGAAATACAGAGCTATTCTAAGCCATTTTTGTTTGAAATTTCTATCAAATTGAATTAGATTTTTAACCAAAATGTATCTGTTAGAAAAGATAGAAACAAAATACAGTATTTGAAAAGCAACTAATATGGTTGAGTTATTTACTAAAAACTATTTTATGTAAAGCCTAATTGCTTTCTAACTTTTTGCAAAGTCGCATGTGCTACTTTTCTAGCTTTTTCTTCGCCTATTTTGAGTTTGTTATCCAACTCTTTTTCGTCAGCCATTAGTTTATCAAAAGTAATTCTTTCAGTCTTGTATTTATCCAAAATAAGTTCTAAAAGAGCCTTTTTTGCGTGTCCGTAGCCATAATTTCCACCTGCATAATTTTGTTTCATTGTATTCAAATCACTTTCATTAGCTAGTAATTTGTACAAAGCAAAGACATTACACGTTTCGGTGTCTTTTGGTTCTTCAAGTGGAGTGCTATCTGTTACGATAGACATAACTTGTTTTTTGAGCTGTTTTTCAGGTAAGAAAATATCTATAACATTTCCATACGACTTACTCATTTTGCGTCCGTCTGTCCCTGGAATTGTCATGATTTGCTCATCTATTTTTACCTCTGGCATCACAAAAATTTCTCCGTAGCGATTATTAAAAGCCGAAGCAATATCTCTAGTGATTTCTAAATGTTGAATTTGGTCTTTTCCAACAGGAACAAACTCAGCATCATACATCAAAATATCAGCCGCCATCAAAACGGGATAGAAAAAAAGTCCTGCATTGACATCTGACAAAACATCAGATTTGTCTTTGAAAGAATGTGCATTGGCAAGCATCGGAAAAGGCGTAAAGCACGATAAATGCCATGCTAATTCGGTTACTTCGGGAATTCTTGACTGACGATAAAACGTATTTTTTTCTATATCAAAACCAAAAGCCAGCCACGCAGCAGCAACAGCATTTGTATTTTGAATTCTCGTTTCGGCATCTTTTACCGTTGTGAGAGAATGCAAGTCAGCAATAAAAAAATAAGAATCATTACCTACTTTTTTTGAAAGCTCAATAGCTGGTAAGATTGCGCCCATAAGATTTCCTAAATGAGGGCGACCAGAAGACTGAATACCTGTGAGAATACGAGACATTTTTTGTTTTAATTACGAATTAAAAATTGCGAGAATTACTGTAGCTGACAGTTTGTAACTGTCATGTAATTTTGTTGTTTTTGATATTTCCATTAACAACAAGTAGAATTACACTACTTCAAAATTGAAAAAAAAGTTTCAAAAAGCCTAATTCATTGTTATTATTATGCCTAAATTTTCCGTTATTTGATTTTTTCTATACTCAATAACAGTCAAAGGCAAGCCTTTAACCTACTCAAATTCAATTTTTATATAACATGAAAAATTATTACCTGCTTTCTTCTATCCTTTTTCTACTTCTCTTTTCTTGTACTTCTGATAAAATGACAGATAAAGAAAAAGAAGATGAATCAAGTATTGAATGGGAAAATACACAAATCCCGACAGATTCTACTTTCCTTATTCATGCTAATCAATTTCGCTCTTATTTGTACCCAAATTTCAAAACATTAGAAGTTTATGATAAAAATAAAAAACTACAACAACGTTATCTATTATACAAAGGAGAAACTAAACCAAAGACAAATTTAAAATACGATGTTGCTCTTCAAATCCCTTTAAAACGTATTGTTTCACGTTCTACAAAGTACGCAACTTTTATTTCTCTTTTAGAAAATGTAGATAATTTAGTTGGTTTTGTGGGTTCGCAGTATGTTTCGAATGAAGAAATTAGAAAAAGTTTGGAAGCTGGGAAAATCAAAGAAGTAGGAAACGATGACGGTTCAGGAATTAATTTTGAAGGTTTGATTAGCTTAGAACCTAATGCAATTTTTACGTATGATGCTTCTTTGTATGGAGGAACAAGCGACACACAGCAAAAAATGAAAGAACTGGGTTTGCCAATGATTATTTGTAATGAAACCTTAGAAAGTTCGCCACTTGCACAAGCAGAATGGATAAAATTCTTTGGTATTTTGTTTGAAAAAGAAGAAAAAGCAACTGAAATTTTTAATCAAGTAAAAAATAATTATGATTCTCTAAAAAAACTCACAGCAACTTTAAAAGAAGACCAAAAACCAACACTTTTTTTTAATGCGTGGTACAATGAAACGTGGTTTATGCCAAACGGAGATAGTTATGTAGCGCAATTTGCCAAAGATGCAGGCGCAATTTATTTGTGGAATGATTTGGAAGGAACAGGGGCTTCTCCCTTGGCGATTGAATCCGTTTATGACAAAGCAGAACAGGCCGATTATTGGTTTCATGCAAGTGATTGGGCAACCATGAATCAACTTATAAGCTCTGATAGGCGTTTTGTTTCCTTTAAATCTGTCAAGAATAAAAAGGTTTTCAATCACAACAAAAGACAGCTTAAAAGTGGTGGAAATGATTATTTTGAAAGTGGTGTAGCTTTTCCAGATAAAATTTTGGCAGACTTTATCAAAATTCTGCATCCAGAATTGATGAAAAACAAAGAACTTTATTTTTATGAGAATTTGAAATAGTAAAAATTTACTCTAAAGAATAAACAAAAAGTGTATCGTTTTCCATATTAGGAACTTGACAAAATCAAGGTTCTTTTTCGTAAAAGAATTTTACAAAGAAGCTGCATTTTCTTCTATCAATTTTACTTTTTCTTTTGCGTGTTTGGAAACCTTTGTTTTGTGTTTATAGAAACGCCCATATACTTTTGTAAATTCTGCCCCAAAAAACAAAATCAAACACGCATAAGATACCCAAAGTAAAATCAAAACCAACGAACCAGCCACGCCATACGTAGAAGCAGGTTCTGCAATTCCAAAATAAAGACTTAATCCATCCTTACCAAGTGTAAATAAAACGGCTGTAATAATCCCTCCAATACTGACTGTTTTCCAACCAATATCTCTATCGGAAATGGTTTTGAACATACAAGCAAACAAAAGTCCTATGACGAGTAAAGAAGCAATAATTTCAACTGCACCCAGAAAAAACTGTGTTCTGTAGGTCAGTATTCATTTTTCCATAAAATAGGGTTTGCAAACCCTATTTTATGGAAAAATGGTTATTCTCAAACAATTTCTATAAAATTACAACCTAGAAAAAATAGATTTGTTATTCATTTTATAAGTTTCAAAAATTACTCTCCCAATTCTTTTGCTCTTTTTTGTGCAGCTTCTAATCCTTCGCCTATTTTTTCTGCTACTTTTTCATTAGAAAAAACATTCAATGCTGCTTCTGTTGTTCCTCCTTTTGAAGAAACTCGTTGTATCCATTCTCCACACGAATAATTACTTCTATTTTCTAAATGAACAGCTCCCATAAATGTTTGTGTAACTAATAACTCAGCTTCGGAATGCGAAAAGCCCATTTCTTGTGCCTTTTTTATCATAGCTTCCATAAAAAAATAAATGTATGCAGGGCCACTTCCTGAAATAGCCGTTACGGCATCTATTTTTTCTTCTTCTGAAAAATAAAGTGATTTTCCTGTTGTATTTAGAAGGTTTTGGACAAAAAATAATTCATCTCTACTTACTGATTCATCGGCCGTAAAACCTGTCATTCCCATTCCAATTTGAGAGGGAAGGTTTGGCATAGCACGAATAATTTTTGTAGTTCCTAAGCTATTTTTCAGCGTTTCAATTTTTACACCTGCCATAATAGAAAGAACGGTTTGAGAAGGCAAAATATAGCTTTTAAGTGTTTCGAATAAGGCTTTTGTGTCTTGTGGTTTGACTGCCAAAATGATTAATTGAACCTTCGAAACTCGTTCATCGGGTTTAGAAATGACGAATGAATAACCTTTCTCTCTCAAAAAATCAGCTTTTTCAGTTGTTTTTTCTAAAATCAATAAATCATCTTTTGTAATAGAATGAGAAAGCAAAAAACTCTCTGCATACGTTGTTCCCATATTTCCAGCACCGACAATTAGAATTTTCATTTTTGAATTATTTTGAATTATTCGAATAAGAAAAAGTATTTTAGAAAAAAATAAAGAAATTTTGAAGTTTTTTTTACTCCTCAAATAGGTTACGTTCTGCACCCCTAAATTTGTAGTATAAACCAAAGAGAAAAACGGTTTTATAAGTAGCTAACACTTTCTAAGTGTCAGAAATACAACCATTTTTAAATAGACAGTTGAAAACTGTCTGCTACATTATTTTTCATCAAATTTACCTATTTATTTATTATGGACAAGAATCAAATCAAAAACGACTTTTCTTCGCTTCTCAAAAACTATTATCACCAGCGTCATGAAGTAATTACCAAAGAAGAATCGGTCGCAAAAGTAAAAGAAATCAATCTTTTAGAAACGGCTCGTACCTACACACCTGATAATATTATCAAAGGACTTGGAACGCTTCAACTCACTTTCGCTGATACGCTTACCCAGTGGTCTAAAAAACTACAAGACGAATCTGAAAAACGCTCACAGATTGAAGAAGCTATCGAAATTGAAAAGAAAAGACTTAAAAACTTACATCAAGTCAAATTAGCTGCTGATGCGTTGTATTTATTGAAACAAGAACACGAATCGAAGTTAGCCGAACTTACCGAAGCGCATCAAAAAAGAATGGAACTGATGGCAAATTCTCGTGAAGAAGACGAAACTTTTTGGAAAAAAGAAACTCAGCTTTTCGAAAAGGAAGTAAAAGAATCGGAAGAGCGAACTCAAAAAACTCGTTTGCAAGAAGAAGAACGATTTGCGTATGACTTAGAACGAAATACACAACTTGCTACGGATGCTTTTGAAGCACAGAAAAAACAAACAATACGCAAACTAGCAGAACAAAAAGCTGAAAAAGAAAAGGCGTGGACAGCTCGTGAAGAAGTTTTGGCAGAAAAAGATGAGAAACACCAAAAAAATCTTGTTTTGATTGCAGAATTTGATGAAAAACTCAAAAACGAAGTCAAAAAAGCAAGAGAAAAAGCGGCCAATGAAGCGACAAAAGAAGGAAAAGCAGTTGCCGAATTAATGGACAGAGAAGAAACTGCCAATACGCAAATCTTTGCCGAACAAATAGAAGATTTGAAATTGAATGTAGAAGCTGGAAAATTAGAAGTTGATAACTTAACAATTCAACTCAAACACGCTTTGGAGCAAGTACAATCACTTTCTTTGAGAGCTTTTGATAATCCAACTTCTAAATAATCTTTTTAATTTATTGTTCAAGCATTCTACTTGGACACTCTTTTTAGTAAGCATATGCTTACTAAATGATAAGCACAAGATAGAATCTTGCGCTAGAAATAATAAAAATATTCAAAACCTTCAAAAAAAATATAGCATTATGGCAGTTTCAATGAAAAACACAAAAAAGGAAATTCTTGATGTTTATCAAGACCTTGTAAGAGAAAATAAAGCACTTCAAGCAGAAGTAACCAAGCTAAAAGCAGAAAACAAAACGCTGCAAAGCAATTTGGAAAAAAATATCGCTCCTCAAAAATCTGCGCCAAAAGTTCAGAGTTTTGCTAAAGCAGAACCAAAACAAGTTTCAAATAATGACCTAAATGGTGGTTATCAATCTGTGGAAAGTGTTGTTATGGCTTTTGAAAATATCAAAGGAAATGTAGGTGTTGCAATTAGTGGACTTTCGGATAATCTGACAAAAGAGGCTGCAAATTTAGCCGTTTTGCAAGATGAAAGTAACCAAATCGAAACGCAGCTTTTAGAACTTCATCAGATTGAGGAAGCAGAAGAAAATACACTTTCGGCACTCATTCAAGAATATATTGAGAAGTCTGAGTCTTTCGAAAAAATCATTACTCAAACTGGAAAAGAGCAATTACAAGCCGAAGAAGAAGCTAAAAAGGCGTATGAAGAAGCCGAAGATTTACACAATTCCACACTTAGTGAGCGCAAAAAAGAATGGCAAACTAAATTGGACAGAGAAGAAGAAACGTATCAGTATGAGAAAAACCTCACTCGTCAGCAACTAAAAGACGAAGCTGCTCAACTTGCCAAATCTCGTGCTGAAGAATTGACAAATCTCAAAGAAGAACAAGAAAAAGAGTGGGCATTACGTGAAAAACTTTTAGCTGAAAAAGAAGAAAGCTACGAACAAGCAACTCAAAAAGCTGAAGAACTTCCTAAAAAATTGGATAGTGAAACCAAACGTGCTTACGAAAGTACAAAAGCTGCTATTCAGAGAGATAATAAAGCAACATCTGATTTGTTGGCAAAAGAAAACGAAGGCAAAAAGCGTATTGCAGAACGTCAAATCAATGCTCTTTCTAGCAAAATTACACAGCAAAATGAGCAAATCAAATTCTTGAACCTGCAACTGACAAGCGCATTAAAAGAAGCAAAAGAACTGGCTATCAAGGCAATAGATGGAGCTTCTGGTGCAAAATCATTGGCTGCACTTCGTGAAGTTGCTTTTGAGCAGGCTAAACAAAATGGTAAAAAATAAGAGCTAAAAACGAAGCTTTTTATCTAAAAAACCTATCTAATTTTTTAATTATTATGAAAATTAGGTAGGTTTTTCTCAATTTAGAATTATCTGACAAAACTATTATCGTTTATTTTGTTTATCTTACTAAGGCGATACCCTTATTGTTTCTTAGATTGATCACTTTTAAAATTTTTATATGAATTTTTTGGCTCATTTTTTTTTATCAAATAAAATAGAAAATATAGTCGTAGGTAATTTTTTGGGTGATTTTGTGCGAGGAAATAAATACAAAGACTATCCAAAAGAAATAGCAAAAGGAATTATTTTACATCGTCATATTGATACATTTACTGACCAGCATCCGATTATTTTACAAACTAACAAACGTTTACACGCTGATTTTGGAAAATATGCACCTGTGATTACAGATATTTATTATGACCATTTTTTAGGAGTACATTTTGATAAATATAAATTTGAAAATCAAAGTGAAAATGATAATTTAACTGAGTTTTCAACGTTTATTTATCAGACTTTAGAAAAAAACTATGATGTCTTGCCACCTTTAGCACAACAAGTGTTTTTGAGAATGAAGCAGCAAGACTGGCTTATACATTATGCAACTTTATACGGAATGGAACAATCATTAAATGGACTTTCTAATAGGGCAAAATATGCCACTCATTTACCTGAATCTTATAATTTTTTAAAACAGAATTATTCTAGTATTGAAAAAGATTTTTTATTATTTTTTCCAGATATTATACAATTTGTTCATGAAAAATTAAATGAATAAATTTGTGGACCAACTAATTATTTCTTTTTGTCTTGTTTAAAGATTTGACTTAATAGCTTATTTTTTGCTGTCTTACTTATTATACTTTATTTTTTTGCTATTTTATTTTTGTGTTTTTTTATATGAATCGTCTTCATCCATATTATTTTTTTTATTTTAATCAAATGAGAAAATATTTTTCTTTGTTGAAAGATGGATTGAGTATTATTTTTAATAAAAAAAATATTTCAAAAATAGTTTTGTTTTTGGTTTTTTATACTACTTGTTTTTGTAGTTTTTCTTACAATCAAAATGTTAAGGAACTAGATAGTCTTATTCAAGCACTAGAATTACGACAGAAAGAAGATACTGTCAAACTTTCTCTGTATAATTCTATTGTTATGTCAGCTATAAAAAATGATAATGAAATGGCATATAAATATGCTGAAAAAGGATATCAATTAGGGCAAAAACTCATTCCTACTCATCTTGTCGCTATTTCTGCGTATCATTATGCTAAAGTTTTGCAAACTAAAGGCGAACACTTAAAGGCTTCGAAAGTCATAGAATATCAAATTTCAGAATTTGCAACACAAAAGGGTACTCCTCCTCCTTTTTTGTTTCATCAACTTGGAAAAATTTATGACGAAACAGGAAATAAAGTAGAGGCTTTGAATAGTTATTTGAGAGCTTTTGAGCTTTGGAGAAGTTATAAAAATCCATTACTGACAAAAGAAGATTTTTATGAAAGTATTGCTAATCTTTATCTTGAGAGTAAGCAATATAAAGAGGCTCAGTATTATTATGAAGAATTATTAAAATGGGCAAGCAAAGAAAGTAAAAATAAAAAAGAAGACACTAATGAAAACAAAAGAACACAAGCTGCTGCAGCACACGGGCTTGTGCGAGTTTTTATAGCTAAAAAAGAGTATGAAAATGCTTTGTTTTATCTTAATAAATCGGAAGAATTCTGTACTGGAAAATCAAAGAAAAAATGTTTGTTAGCTACTTATGAATTATTTTCAGAATTATATTTTACAAAGTTTGATTATAATTTAGCCAAAAAATATGCTTTTGATGCTCTTCAAATTGCTGAACAGTTGGGAGAAGCTCAACAAGCTATTTTGCTTTCTATTCGTTTGGGTAATATTTATAGTGCAGAAACTTCGTATGATAAAGCTGAATTATTTTTGAAACGAGCTGAAAAAACGGCTTTATCTTTGGAAAATAATTTATTGTACAAACAAGTCTATTTCTCATTTGCGAATTTATACGAAAAGAGTCAGAAAGATAAAATGGCTTTGAATTATTATAGAAAATATTTGACTTACAAAGATTCAGTAAGTAATGAGGTTTCTATTCGTAAAATTAATAGTCTTCAAATGCAGTTTGAACAGGAGCGCCACCGACAAGAAATAGATGTGCTTGAACTCAATCAGCGTGAAAAACAACTCCAACAAAAAGCCGAGGTAGAAAGAGCGCAGATGTTTAATATTATTGCACTTATAGCTGTTATTGCTTTGGGCATTGTTGCATTTCTTATTTACAATCGTTATCGTTTTGGAAAACAAACGCAGAAAATTCTTAAAAATCAAAGTAATTCTATTCAAAAACAAAATCAAGAATTACACTCTATCAACAAACAACTTGTAGAATCGAAGAAAGAACTCGATGCGATTAATAAAACAAAAGACCGTTTTTTTTCTATTGTAGCTCACGACCTTAAAGGCCCTCTCAATTCTCTAAAAGGATATTCACACCTTATTTCTACCTTTGGCGACAAACTTCCAAAAGAAGAAATAATTAGTATGGCAGCCGACCAAGAACGAACGCTAGATAATTTGTATAAATTTTTAGAAGATTTGTTATCATGGTCAAGAATTCAGATGAAAGCTGTTGCTTTAGAGCCTAAAAACCTAAAATTGAAATTAGTTGTCGATAAAATGTATACGATATTAATGCCTCAAATAGAAGAAAAAGAAATTCAGACGCAATGTATAGATGTAGAAGAAAAACAAGTTTTTGCTGATGAAAATGCTGTTTTTACAATTATGAGAAATTTGGTTTCGAATGCTGTTAAGTTTACACCTAGAGAAGGAAAAATACGAGTAAAAGCAGAAATAGAAAAAGACCAAGAAGGAAATAATACAGGCTTTACCAAAATATTTGTAATAGATACAGGAGTAGGAATGCCAAAAGAAGTTTCTCAAAAACTCTTCAAACTAGACAACAAATACTCTACAAAAGGAACAGAAGGCGAAAAAGGAACTGGATTAGGACTAATTATTTGTAAAGAATTTGTAGAACAAAATGGGGGAAAAATAGGGGTAGAAAGTACAGAAGGGGAAGGAACAACGTTTTGGTTTACGCTTCCTTCAAAGAATGATGATTATAATTCTGAATCAAATAAAGATAAAGAAGTTGCTGCTATTGAAACTACAAACTAAAAAATCCATCTATATTTATTTTTGAAATATTGTAATAAGTGCAATATGAGTAACATTTTATAAAAGGGCAAACCTTTACCAAATTTTATTCTGTGCAAATGTATTTTTTCCATAAAGTAGGGTTTGCAAACCCTACTTTATGGAAAAAAGCAGACTATTGTTTTGTCAAAAATTGGTCAATTTACAAAATTTGAAAAATATAACTCATATTAAAGTGGATAACTCAAAAATTCAAATCATATAACTTTTCACACAAATCATTAATTTCTTCCTTTTTTACAATTACTTCTAGCCATTTTTTAGGAATTCCTTTTGTGTTATTTTCTGTATTTATTCCATAAAAAAGCCCTGCAATTCCACCTGTTACGCAGCCTGTTGTGTCGGTGTCTTCTCCTAAATTTACAGATTTCAAAACGCTTTCAGAATAAGAATCATACTTTAAAAAACACCAAAAACTAGCTTCCAAAGTATGCAAAACATAACCCGAAGATTTGATGCTTTCTTCTTCAAAGGTTGTCCCATCCTAACATAGCGTTACACAATTAATTTAATTATGGAACGTAATTATGTAAAACGAACTCAAAAAGATTATACGATGCAGTTCAAACTTCAAGTCGTCAGAGAAGTTGAGGATGG
>Ga0100394_1001107_pt1 | contig 22457 bp, 25 predicted proteins | sample CryGeymeta201518_FD_81549 | JGI IMG/M metagenome (GOLD analysis project Ga0100394, IMG submission 81549) | Groundwater microbial communities from Crystal Geyser aquifers in Utah, USA - Crystal Geyser metaG 2015-18 | ecosystem: Environmental > Aquatic > Deep subsurface > Groundwater | place: USA... | reverse complement strand
TACCACCGTCTAACACGGCTAATACACCGATACGACCTGAGTGAACGTACTGACCGATAACCGCACCTTCAACTACCGCAGCGCGACGTACGTTGATGTTTTCACCAATTTTAGCAACCAGTGTAGCGCGAGTATCTTCAACTGAAGTACCGTTTAAATCAGCGGCTAAGATAGCTTCTGCGGTAAATAACTTGTTTGCATGTGCTAAGTCAGCAACTGCGTTGGCAAAAGCCAGGAAGCTTGCATCACGGGCAACGAAATCGGTTTCGCAGTTGAATTCAACGGCTAAACCTAAACCGTCCGCAACGCGAGTGATAATAGTACCTTCTGCAGCAATACGGCCAGCTTTCTTGGCAGCTTTGGCCAAACCACTTTTACGCATCGCATCAATTGCGGCTTCGATATCACCGGCAGTTTCTTCCAGTGCTTTTTTACAATCCATCATGCCAGCGCCAGTGCGCTCGCGAAGTTCTTTAACTAAAGCGGCAGTTACAGCCATGGGAGCTTCCCTCGTAATAATTCTGGTTAGACAAACAGGGGCCTAGGCCCCTGTCGCAATTTTGCACTGCGTCAGCGCAAGCTTAGCTTGCGCTAATGACAGAGAAATTACTCTGCTTCAACAACGAAGGCTTCAGCTTCTGCCTGTACTTCGATGTTTTTGTCACGACCTTCCAGGATAGCTTGACCAACTGCACCCAGGTATAACTGGATAGCGCGGATCGCGTCATCGTTACCTGGAACGACATAGTCAACGCCTTTTGGATCAGAGTTGGTATCAACGATTGAAACAACTGGAATACCCAGGTTGTTTGCTTCTTTGATAGCAATGTGTTCATGGTCAGCATCGATAACGAACAGTACGTCTGGCAAACCGCCCATATCTTTGATACCGCCCAAGCTCTTTTCCAGCTTGTCCATTTCACGGGTACGGTCTAAAGCTTCTTTTTTGGTCAGCTTGTCAAAAGTACCGTCCTGGCTTTGCGATTCCAGGTCTTTTAAACGCTTGATTGACTGACGAACTGTTTTCCAGTTAGTCAACATACCACCTAACCAGCGGTGGTTTACGTAGAACTGGTCAACCTTGCTTGCAGCTTCTTTGATTGCTTCAGATGCAGCACGTTTAGTACCAACGAACAGGATTTTGCCTTTTTTCGCTGCTACTTGCTGAATGAATGCCAGTGCATCGTTCATCATAGGAACAGTTTGTTCCAAGTTGATGATATGTACTTTGTTACGCGCACCAAAAATGAAAGGCTTCATTTTTGGGTTCCAGTAACGAGTTTGGTGACCGAAGTGCACGCCCGCCTGGAGCATGTCGCGCATAGAAACTTTTGCCATGATTTATTTTCCTGTATAAGGGGTTAAGCCTCCATGTATCCCATATGCCGACCTTGGTCTGACTGTTGTTCAGTGCAAAGCAAAGCACCCCGGTATATGTGTCGATACATGTGTGTTTTGTGTTTAATTTCGCTATCAGCGCCGTGTTATCTTTAATTAAGAACAAAAGGTTCTGCAATATAAGGTAATGCGATTTGCTAATTTGCGGCGCGCTTTATACCATAGACACCTTACAAACACAATCAAATGTGTATTTTTGCAGCAGTACGGCCAGTGCATTAATCTGGCGGTAACTAAGAGAGAGATGGCATGACAGCAAGCATCAAAACCCCAGCTGAAATTGAGAAAATGCGCGTTGCAGGCCGCCTGGCTGCAGACGTTCTGGAAATGATAACGCCTTATGTTAAAGCCGGTGTCACCACCGATGAGCTAAACACCATTTGCCATGATTATATTGTTAACGAGCAACAAGCCATCCCTGCACCACTAAACTACCATGGCTTCCCCAAATCGATTTGCACCTCAGTGAATCAGGTTATTTGCCACGGCATTCCGGCAGATAAGAAATTGAAAGAAGGCGATATTATCAATATCGACGTTACAGTAATTAAAGATGGCTATCATGGTGACACCTCGCGCATGTATGTTGTAGGCAAGCCTAGCATTATGGCCGAACGACTTATTCGGGTAACACAAGAGTGCATGTATCTGGGGCTGAAAAAAGTCAAAAACGGTGTGCGTTTAGGTGATATTGGCCATGTTATTCAACAGCATGCAGAGGCACATAGCTACTCTGTTGTACGCGAATATTGCGGTCACGGTATTGGCGCAGTGTTTCACGAAGATCCGCAAGTATTGCATTATGGCAGGCCCGGTACCGGTGAAATGCTAAAAACCGGTATGTGTTTAACCATAGAGCCAATGATTAATGCCGGTGGTCGCCACAGTAAATTGTTAGCCGATGGCTGGACAGTGGTAACCAAAGACCGCAGCCTTTCAGCTCAGTTTGAGCATACCATTTTAGTTACTGATACGGGCTGCGAAATTTTAACCCTGCGCAGCGATGACACTATCGAGCGGATTTTAACCGCAGAATAACCCCACAACGGAGCATTAGCATGAGCCAGGCGGTAACCTTTAGCAAAACGCTTCCTGATAGTTACAGCCTGGAGGGCTATAAAAAGCACTTCGCCGATTTTCATGAGTGGTTAATCAAAAGTTTTTCTCAGCATCCGGTTAATACCCTTGTTAAAGCCCGCGCCCATTTTATTGACGACGTGTTAGTGCAGTTGTGGCATAAATTTGAGCTGCATAAAAATAAAGATCTATGTTTAATTGCCGTCGGCGGCTACGGCCGCGGCGAGCTGCACCCGTGTTCAGATATTGACTTGCTTATTCTGGCAGATGGCCGTTTATCTGCTGCACAGCAGGACGCTATAGGCCAGTTTATCACCACACTGTGGGACTTACGCCTCGAAGTAGGCCACAGTGTTCGCACGCTCAAAGAGTCTATGAAATTGGGCAAAGACGATATAACCATAGCGACAAACTTGCTGGAAATGCGTCTGCTCACTGGTAATAAACCGCTGTATGATCAATTACAAACCGACGTCAGCAAAGACAGTTTCTGGACCAGTCAGGCTTTTTTTCAAGCGAAACGGCACGAACAACAACAACGCCATGCGCAATATCATGGTACCGCCTATAACCTTGAACCCAATTTAAAGGCTAACCCAGGCGGTTTGCGCGATATACAAACCATTGGCTGGGTAGCGAAACGACATTTTCAAACCCGCACCATGCGAGAATTGGTTGCCTATCAGTATCTGACTGAAGATGAATATCAGGAACTGATGGAGTGTGAAGCCTACCTGTGGCAAATGCGTTTTGCGCTACATATTGAAGCAGGCCGCAACGAAAACCGCATTTTATTTGATTACCAACCTGCCGTTGCTGAACGCCTTGGCTTTGGTGCTGATGGCAAAGCATCGGTTGAACGCATGATGAAACGTTTTTTCCGCACCGTGCAACGGGTAAGTGAACTGAACGAAATGCTACTACAGCATTTTGACGGCAGTATTTTGAACCACAAAACAAAAATTAAAACCCTGCTACTAGATGACTACTTTGAGCTGCAGGGGCACTTAATTGTGGCTCGTGACAACGCTATTTTTGCCAGACGTGACAACTTGTTGCGATTGTTTTGGCATATTGCCAACAACTCGAATATTGCCGGCATACACTCATCCACTATGCGTCTTATTCGTCAGGTGCGCCGACGCTTAATGGGCGATTTACAAGACTACGAAGCCTGCCGCCAGCTATTTTTAGCCATTATCCGCCATCCACGCGGCATGGACAAAGCCATTACCCTGATGCACCGCTACGGTGTATTGGCAGCTTATTTACCACAGTGGCGTAATATTGTCGGCCAGATGCAGTTTGATTTGTTTCATGCTTACACTGTAGATGAACATACACACCGTTTATTAAAAAATCTTTATAAATACACGCTTAGCGAACACGAAAGCGAATTTCCGTTGTGCAGCGATATCGTAAAGAAAATGGAAAAACCCGAGCTATTGTATTTAGCCGGTATTTTTCATGATATTGCCAAAGGCCGTGGCGGCGATCACTCCGAATTAGGCGCGATGGACGTGCGTGAATTTGCCAAGTTGCACAAACTCGGTGAATTTGACAGTAAGCTGATTGCATGGCTGGTAGAACATCACTTATTAATGTCGGTTACTGCACAACGGCGCGATATTCATGATCCTGCTGTGATTGCAGAGTTTGCTGAAAAAGTCCGTGACGAAACCCGACTTAACTACCTGTATTGTTTAACCCTGGCCGATATCCGCGCCACCAACGACAATTTATGGAATGACTGGAAAGGTTCATTACTACGCGAACTGTTTTTAGCCACTCAAAAAGCGTTTCGCCGCGGCTTGGAAAAACCGATGGATTTACGCGATCTAATTCGGGAAAACCAAGCTGAAGCTATGCCAATGCTATTAAAACAAACCTTTAGCGAAAGTGAAATATTGCATTTATGGAGCCGGATTAAAGCCGACTATTTTGCCCGCTATAGCGCCAAACAAATTGCCTGGCATGGCGAGCATATTCTACGGCACAAAAACCCGGACGAACCGCTGGTACTGATTAGCAAAGCACCCATTCGCGGCGGTACTCAGGTATTTATCTACACCAAGGATCAACCCAAATTGTTTGCTCGCTTAGTGGCTGCACTAGACAGCAAGAAAGTGAATATTTTTGATGCCCAGATCATGACCAACAAAGACGGTTATGCCATGGATACCTTCGTGGTACTGGAGCAAAACGGTGATCCGGTAAATTCACCGTCACGCCAGCAAAGCATTAAACGCGCACTGGAACTGTTTATTGCTGGCAAGCCGGACCTATCTCGGCAAAAGACTAAGCTGTCACGCCAGATGCGTCAGTTTAGTGTGCCACCCAAGGTGGTGTTTTTACCGGGCAACACCAGTAAACGCACTATGATTGAGCTTGCGGCATTGGATACGCCAGGGTTATTGGCCAATATTGGCGAAGTGTTTCAGCGCTGCGATGTCAATATTCATGCGGCCAAGATCACCACCATCGGCGAGCGGGCAGAAGATTTTTTTATGATTTCAAATAGCGACGATCAAGCCTTATCCAGTGAGCAACAAAGCGCACTGAGGCGGGCACTTATCGAACAACTTTCACAGCAAACAGAAGGCTAAAAGGTACAATGTCAGAGTTAAAAAGCATTATTGAACAGGCATTTGAGCAACGCGCCGATATCACACCTACCACCGTTTCTGCCGAAGTAAAACACGCGGTTGAATCGGCCATCAGCATGCTGGATAACGGCAGCGCCAGAGTTGCCGAAAAAATTGCCGGCGAGTGGGTAGTACACCAGTGGCTTAAAAAGGCCGTATTATTGTCATTTCGTATTAATGACAATGCGGTAATGGACGGCGCTGAGAATCGCTTTTTTGACAAAGTGCCAATGAAATATGCCAATTATACCGATGCGCAGTTCCGGGAAGACGGCGTACGCGTAGTGCCTCCGGCAGCGGTTCGCCGTGGCAGCTACATCGCAAAAAACGTCGTGCTAATGCCATCCTACGTTAATATCGGTGCTTTTGTTGGCGAAGGCACTATGGTTGATACCTGGGCAACAGTAGGTAGCTGTGCTCAGATTGGTAAAAACGTGCATTTATCTGGCGGTGTCGGTATTGGTGGCGTACTTGAGCCTTTGCAAGCCAACCCGACCATTATTGAGGATAACTGCTTTATCGGTGCGCGCTCTGAAGTAGTCGAAGGCGTTATTGTTGAAGAAGGCGCTGTGCTTTCAATGGGCGTATACATCAGCCAGAGCACGCGTATCTATGATCGTGAAACAGGCGAGATTACTTATGGCCGCGTGCCAGCGGGCGCGGTTGTTGTGCCGGGTACAATACCAAGCAAAGACGGAAGCCACAGTTTATACGCCGCAATTATTGTTAAAAGAGTCGATGCGCAAACCCGAGCAAAAGTAGGCATTAATGCCCTACTAAGAAGCATCGAATAATGTAATTATTCGTTTAACCTTAGTTAAATTTACCAGCATTATTTTAAAAGAAAAGGGCAGATAAAAATCTGCCCTTTTCTTTTTAATGCATGATTTTACAAAATTTCATATATGATTAATCCTGATTAATTATGAATTCGCTAACTTACGTTTTCGAATATCGATGCTACATATTAAACTGAAGTCGAAATCACTATTATAATAAAACGTCGTCGAAGTAACGTAAGGAAAGGCCAATGAAAAACAAGCTGGTATTAATATTTGCTTTAAGTATTACGGTTGTCGGCTGTAGTTCGCCCGGAGCATTAATTTCAATGCCACAGGTACCCGCAGCACAAAGCGATAGCGTCAGCTTTATGGTGACAACACAAAGCAACGAAAACCTGACTGAAAACGTAGTGCAAAGCCGGGCATTTACTATCCCTGTAAGCAGCTCAGTAGTAATTGCCGTTCCTGATAAAAAATCAATTCGCCAAGCCAATAACGGCAATGACTTTAAAACAGATGGCTTTTTCAGTGCCGCTGAACAGCAAATTGAACGCAGTTTGCTCCGTAATGGTTTTCAGGTAAAAGACCGGGCTAAGTTTGAAGCCATATTACGTGATTTGCGAGATGCTCGTGGCGTTAATGCAGGAAGATACACGCGTTACGGGTTTGACGAGCGAGACTTTGACCCAGCAATGAGACCGTTGTTGCAGCGCTTGACAGAACAACTTGATAAAAAAGACATTACAGAAAGTGAGTTTTACACCCAACTTGAAGAGCTACGTTCAAAGGCTCGCATTAGCTCAGAAAGCCGTAGTCGAGGTGAAGGTGAAGATGAACTGACTGATATTTCAGAAGTAATTCGTGCAGCCAGTGCCAGTGATATTCAGGCGGATTACGTACTGCAAATACATGAATTCCAAACACTGAAACTGCGTGATGAACGGATTAATTTATTCAACTTTGCACCTGTTAGAGAGTTTATGAACCGGCACACTGATGTAGAAAATCAATTTGTTGCCCGCCAGTTTTACCCATGCCAGAGCTTAGAAGCCTCGCTAAATGCAAAGCTTATACATGTAAAAAGCGGCAATGTAGTTTGGATTGGAAATCATGCTGCGACAGAATTAGACGGCAATGAATCGCCAATGAACCTGGAACTGACATATCAACGTAGAGTCGCTAATTTAAATCAGGTGCGGGAGTATGTTGATTATCAAAATCAACCAATGGTTCGGGAGCAACGCGGTGACATCGTCAGTTTACCTGACTGGCAATATCGTGCCGATGTCATCGGACCAACGCATGTTTCCGGAGCCAATTGCAAACTTGAACAACGCAGCGATGATGAAATTAACCAAATACGTACAAACTTGTCACGCCGGGTTGCGACAGAACTCATTAGCACGATTAAAGTCGGCAATTTTTGATTTTATACATTCATCCATGCAACACATTGATAAACCGCATTGAGATCAATACGCAATAATTTATATCAACAGTAAAAATATAAAAGGCAGCTTTGGCTGCCTTTTATATTTAAAAGATAATTTAACCAATCACCATCAGCACGCCAAAGCCTACCAAACCAACTAATGTAAATATGCCGTACTCTAAACGCTTTTCAAAACGTTTCTCCGGACCAATCTCAGCGGGTACCAGCAGTGCAGAGAACAAACAGGACAAACCTGTCAGTAAAAACAGTGTCGTTAAGCCAAATACCAGCGCAGAACCTAACATCGCCATATCTCACCCTTAATTTATGTTGTCAGTAAAACCAATAATACCGCGCTGCGGCTAAAAACTTATCGTATTCTAGCATAAAAACCAGATACAAAAGCCAGCAACCTGTGTGTTGCGTTATATTCTGTTACCAAAAATTAGGTAACCGTTACGCCAATATCTAACAACACCCCTTATACTGCCAGCAGAGCGGTCGCAGATATTTATTCAGGTGATGTAATGTACTACTTTTTCCGTGGCGTAAGTTTGATCCATACCAAAGGTTTGAAGCGTTTTGTGCTGGTACCGTTAAGCATTAATTTGTTGCTGTTTTCATTTGCGTTTTATTTTTTGCTGCAGCAGGTCAATGCCATGGTTGCTGCCGTACAGCAATACTTGCCTGGCTGGTTGCATTGGCTGGAATACCTGCTTATTCCGCTTGGGGTAATGACGTTGGTGATAGGCCTAGCCTATACCTTTACTATGATAGCAAACTTTATCGCCGCGCCGTTTAACGGTTTGCTCAGTGAAAAAGTTGAAGCACACTTAACCGGAAAAACCTTGCCGAATGTAAGCTTTGCTGCTTTTATGCACGACGTACCCCGCATGCTAGGCCGGGAATGGCAAAAATTTATTTATGCCCTGCCTCGGGCAATAATTTTGTTTGTGTTGTTTTTATTCTTGCCGGTAGTAGGGCCAATTTTATGGTTTTTATTTACCAGCTGGTTAATCGCTATTCAGTACTGCGACTACCCATACGATAACCATAAAATTCCATTTCATACTATGCGCCAGCAGTTGCGCAGCCAACCTGGCAATAGCTTTGCTTTTGGCATAACGGTAAACATTGGCTGCATGATCCCACTATTTAATTTATTTGTTATGCCGATTGCGGTTTGTGGTGCTACCGCAATGTGGGTAGACAAACTGGCCGAAAAAAACGACCCGGCACTAACAGCACCGGGCGCAAAAGCCTATAACAAACTGGATAAGTATTGTTAAGAAGAAAACTGCTGCTGTAGCCAGGGCAGCGCTATTGTTTCAGGCTCTAAGGTCTCTCCCGCATCAATACGTAACATGGGCGCAAGTTCTGTGCCTTGTATTTCAGTTAACAGCTGGCGAAACTGCTCGCCAGCACCACAAAAAGTATCGTAACTGCTGTCGCCAAGTGCAATAACGGCAAAGTGTTTACCGGTTAACAGCGGGAAGCGATTTTGTACATCAAGAAAGAAAGGGAAAACATTATCTGGAATATCGCCCTGCCCAGTGGTAGACGTAATCACCAGCCAGATATCGGCTTGAAATGCTAATACCTCATCCAGTTTAGCTTCTTCAAACAAATTAACCTCATGGTCCAAGCCAGCGAGTAATGCTTTTGCCTCTTCCGCAACATACTGTGCTGCGCCGTATACCGTCCCTACGATTACTGCTATTTTTGCCATTTATCCTCCGCAAAAAATTCTTCAAATTGTTGTTGGTAATAGTGCTCGTCTACCGGCCAACCAAACTGGGCAAACAGCGGCTCAAGCTCGTTAAGACCTGCACTTAGGCATAAAGTTTCACCACTTACGGGGTGTGGCAACTGTAACTGCTTGGCAATTAATAACAAACGCCGGCAATCAAAGTGCTGTTTAAACAACGCATTGTGCTTACCATCACCATGACTAGTATCGCCAACGATAGGATGACGCAAGTGCGCCAAATGCCTGCGAAGCTGGTGTTTTCGGCCGGTTATAGGCTGCATAGCCACTAACGAATAACGGGCTGCAGGGTATTTACTCACCGGGATAGGTAGCTCAACGTATTGCAATGGTTTATAGCGCGTAATGGCTTCTTGCGGGGCTTTATCATCACGGCTGAATTTATCGGCAATTTTGTCTAACTCTTCTTTGAGGGCATAATTCAACTCTCCCGCATAAGGCAAAAAACCTCGTGCAACAGCAAGATAGTTTTTACGCCATAACTTTTGCTCATGCTGCTCACCCAGTAATCGTGCGACATCACTTGAAAGCGCAAACAACAAAACGCCAGACGTTGGACGGTCTAAACGATGCACAGGGAAAACATGTTGGCCAATTTGATCGCGCAGTGTCTGCATCACAAAGACAGTTTCATGTTTATCTAAAAACGAGCGGTGAACCAGCATACCGCTGGGCTTATCTATCGCAACAATAAAATCGTCTTGATACAAGATAGTTAGCGGCGCGTTTAATACAAAAGGCTCAGCTGAACTCATACATCATCCGACAGGGTTGTATCTATGCGTGAAATAATTGCCAACAGCGGTGCTAAAACCTCTCCCCGCTGTTTAAATACTTCTTCTGCCATCGGCAATATACTGATTTTATTAGGTAAGCCATGGTTGCCGTCGAGCAATGCCTGAATACGCGGTATAAAAATAAACTGCAGCCATTGCTCTAAGGGCATGGTGTCACAGCAAAACGGCATAGTGCTTGCCAAGGCAACGGGATTGGCGGGTTGCAAACACCATAATTCCTGCTGCTTAAGTTCAGCTTCCAGCTCGGACAACAACCCTTTAACTTCGTCTGACATAACCACCTCATTTGATGCTTGCCAGTTTACCACAAGCTAACCTTGCAGCCAGCCCTTGTAAATTAGCCAAACTAGCAGCATGATCAGTCAATAGTTTCAGGAGGAACCCATGGGGTCAGTATTACTACTGCTGGTTATCAGCACCATTTGTTATATGTTCTGGTTACAACGCAAGCAAGACGAACGCGCTATTGTGGTTGCTAGCCAGCTATGTCAGCAGCAGCAGCTACAAATGCTTGATTGTGGGCGCAACGGCCACAGCCTAAAAAAAATAAACGGCAAGTTGCGTTTTATCACCATTTATCAGGTTGATTTTAGCGGTGATGGTGAAAGCCGTTATCAGGCAGAATTACAATTAAACGGTATGCGTCTGGCGGCGTTTAATTTACCGGCATACCGAATTAATTAGGGACTTTTGTCTCAACCGGCAGCTTATGTTTTAGCTGCCCGGTTAAAAAGTCTTTAAGCATTACCCAATCTGCAGCCAAACTGTAAAATGGATAGCTAAAGGTAGCGGGTTTATTATGTTCAAATAACAAATGCCCTAACCAGGCAAAACCATAACCGATTACCGGCAGCAGCCATAACCATTGCCATTGCTGGCTTAACAGAACGTATAACAATACTATGATCACCAAACTGCTGCCGATGTAATGCATAGCACGACATACAGGGTGGCGGTGTTCAGTTAAATAATACGGATAAAACTCGCTAAAACGACGAAATGTCTTCATGTACACTTACTTTGAAAGTTGTTGTCTAGGCCGAAACATTAAGCTGCCTTTAACGGTATTAAACGCTAACTCACTCACGACCTGATACTTATCATCGGCAAAAAACGCCCGATATTTGTCTAATGTGACAAACACCCCAATACCCGCAGAACTTTGGTCTTTGTCAACGATAGAGTCAACAGCGTGAATCAGATAGTGCCCCAACCCCAAATGTTGCTGTTTAGGTAATACGGCAATAAACGCTAACATGTGATACCGCTCAGCTGGCATAGCGGCATGAATTTTTTGCTCTTTATCTAATAACTGCTTTGTTGATACATAACCAGCAGTTAGCAGCATCTTTAACCGCCAGTGCCACAGACGACCGGCGCCTATACCGGAGTCTGGCTCGATAACACAGGCTACACCATAAAGTTGTTCGCCGAGAAACAAACCCACCATGGGCTGCTGGGCTTGCCAAAATGTATTAAGTTCTTCCCGAATGGCTGCACGCAACCGTTGCTCATAATCGGGCTTTTCAGCGCGAAAAATTTCCATAAACAGCGGATCATCATGATAAGACTGATACAAAATTGATGCTGCCAGTTTTAACTCATCAGCACTTAGCAACACGGCTTTAAGCCGCTCCAATTCAACGGTGCTTTGCTCAGTTATCATATTTTCCCCTGCGTTATTGTTTTCTTTTTAACCACCATAGCAGTACGGTTAATAATTGCCAAGCAGCACTTGAACGCAAGATTTTGCAAAACTGACTATGCTTAACGTACATCTCTCCACCAAGGAATTGTTATGGACACCTCAGCACACACATTGCAAACATTGTTTACTCAGTTGGGCTTAGAGAGTTCGGATCAAGCCATACATACATTTATTAGACAGCATAAACTGGCGTCCAACCTGTCAATTCAAGACGCACCGTTTTGGTCGACAGCACAGGCGGTTTTTATACGTGAGTCACTCAAACAAGATGCTGACTGGAGTGAGGTTATTGATGAGCTTAATATCCTGCTGCACTAAGCAGCAGGATAGTCAAAACAGCGTTTACAGATATTGATAAGCTTTATCGCCCCAGCCAACCAGTTTATTTTGCTTGAAAATAAGCGGTGTGCATTCTTCTTTCGTGGTTTTACCATCGCTTTTATCGTGATGTGTACGATAAAACAACACTTGTACTGTCTCACCGTCTTTATTAAATGACTCACTGAAATCTGGTTTACCCATTAATGTACGGATATCTTCGGCTGACATTTCCAATACTAACTTATTCACTTGCTCCTGGTTATAGCGCTGTGTTTTTTTCCAACTACTGTCATCGTCAAAATCATGATCTCCGCCAACCGCTACGACACATCCAGATAAGGTTACTGCCAATGCGGCTGCAACAAAAATTTTTCCTAACATAATGATTTTCCTGTGTTGTTTATACATTACATTTGGCTTCAAGGCCTACAATGAAATTTGCAAAGCCTATGCCAGAAATTTAAATGTTTAAAAACAGCAACTTAAGATAAACTTACTATCCTTAAAGAACAAACAATGGTAAATTTCACCAATTGTTAGTCAAACAGGCATAAGTGATGTCAGATACTATACAACTGATGCAACAAGTCGCGGCTCAGTTACAGCAAGAAGGTAAAACACCTAGCCTGGCACTATTTAGAGCTCGTTTAGCGGGGCAGTTAGCCCCGCAACAACTGTTTGCTGCTTACCAACACTGGCGCAGTAACCCTGTTTTTGCGTCAGAGATTAACCGTGTTACACCCCCAACTCCCGTTACTGAAGAAGTCACTGATGATCTGGCGGCGACTCTGGCACGCATTGAAGCAAAACTGGATAAATTACTTAGTAAGCTGGATAACTGAACATGTATCTAGCCGAGCTTCAATTTAAGGTAATTGCTGATACTGATTTCACCCGCGCTGAAATAGCGATCCGCGGCTATATTGAAAAACTAATTTTTAGCGGCCAGGTGCTAGGTCGCGAATTCCCAACGGCCTGGCAGCAAGATGTTTTTAGTAGTCGTATCGTAATACCTGAAGAGCAGGCGTTACTGCATAAACACCACAGCACACCAGGATTATACGCGTTACAGCAGCTGGCAACAGCCGGTTTAGCCTATCCGCAATTACAGCTGCTGGGTATGGATGTTATGTCTCAGCATACCGACCCTTGTGAACACGCGGACAATTACATTCTGTATAGCCGCTTTAACGATACTTGCTCAGCCGTTCGTTGTGCTGAACATTTCGCGCCGATCCCCTTGTATAAGCTTATTCCTCATGGTCTGGATCATGAAGCGCTCATCCGTTGGCAACTGCAATTTCAAGCATTGGACGAGATCCAAATGCAAGAAACACGGGTGTTACGAAAAGGAGCCGAGCGCAGTCTGCAGCTACTACATAGCCAACTTAACCGGCAGGGCCGGAAACTGGCGTCGCAATTAGAAAGAGACAATAACACCAGGGTTTACTATGCACTCTACAGCGGCAGTAGCACTAACTGTGCGCATGAGCCAGGCAAAACGTGCCCGGGATGCGGCAACAACTGGCGGCTACCACAACCGCTACATGATCTTTTTGACTTTAAATGCGATAACTGTCGCTTGGTGAGTAACATTGCCTGGGATTGTCAGAGCCCATCATAGTTGCATGGGGTAATGTCCTGAATAAACGTTGCCAGATCATCGGCTAATTTTTCCGTCACTTCCTGCCCGACATACTCCAAAAATACTTCGCCGGTACTGTTTAACACAGACAGCAAAATATCATCGTCCTCTGTAGTGGCAAAAAACACCGTTTCACGTTGCTTTAAGCGCCGTTTCATCAAAATATGACCAATGATGTTCTCCTGCAAGCGTTTCACATCATCACTATTCCACACCATTAGCAACGCCAATTTGCCTCTTTTATGCTCCGCCGCTAAACCTGCACCATAATACAAACTATAAAACGCTTTAATATCCTCGTGCAGTGTCAGCTCTAGAGCCTGTTCCACATTAGTAAAATCTGCCATGGGTTGTTGCTGAACTGGCTGCCAAAGTACTTGGTTATCAACAATATCACCTTGCTGACAGGGCGATGGACTGGCCGGATCAGCCCAGGTAATTAACAATTGCTGTTGTTGTTGATGCCACTGAATGGCCTGTTGCACAAACTGTGTGTAATTGCTTGCCAGAGTCACGCGATTTTCCGTCGATATTTATGATAAACTGACGCCATTGTAACGTTAACCTCGCCGTGATGACAGTAACCGACATGAGCAGCAGCCAATCAGACATTCTAACCGGGTTAAGCCTGGGTAAAATAACCGCCTATGCCGACAAGTATGATGCCAGCCTGTTGCAGGCCGTGCCGCGAAGTTTAGGCCGCAATGATATTGGCTTAGACGCTGGCGCTTTGCCTTTTGTTGGGCAGGATATATGGCATGGTTACGAACTGTCTTGGTTAAATGCTAAAGGTAAGCCGGTTGTTGCACTTGCCACTTTTACCGTCCCGTATGATTCAGCTAACTTAATAGAATCTAAATCTTTTAAGCTGTATTTAAATAGCTTTAACCAAAGCCGATTTTCAGATTTAGGCCAGGTTTATCAGCATTTACAGCGTGACTTATCGGCTTGTGCTGGCAAGTCTGTAAAAGTAAGTCTGCATAACGTTAACGAAATTATGGCGTTTCAACCAACCTGGATACCCGGACACTGTATAGACGATCTTGATATTGAGATTGCTCACTATCAGTACGATGCCAGTTTGCTCAAAACGCAGCCAGATGCTGATATTGTAGAAGAAAAACTCCATTCGCATTTGCTCAAATCTAATTGTTTAATAACCTCTCAGCCTGACTGGGCGAGTATTTATATTCATTACCGTGGTACCGCATTAGATCATGCCGCATTACTACGTTATCTAATTAGTTTTCGTAGCCATAACGAATTCCATGAACAATGTGTCGAGCGTATATTTTCTGACATCTGGGCACATTGCCAGCCCAGCTTTCTGGCGGTATATGCCCGTTACACTCGTCGTGGTGGCTTAGATATAAATCCCTACCGCAGCAGTGAACCCTATACCCCACCGGCTATCCGCTTAAGTCGTCAATAAGCTGTAACATTACGAGTTGGATTACAAAAATTAAATGACAAATAAAAACTCAAGCTATTGAAAAATTGATTTTAATTTTTTAGCTATACCTTGCAGACTGGATAAAAATGAAAGTTAAACTGAAATAGTACAATCTAACTTTCAAAAAATGCGCTTTTCTGGTTAAATATGCAGCGCTCGGTAGATGGACTGTCGGGCAGCAGTTCCAACACAGGAGTGCAATGCATGCAATATCTTACCTCTACAGAAGAACAATCTTGGTTACCTTACTATTTGTGTAAGAAGTAAATCAGAAAAAGAATCATTCCTTACCTCAGCGGGCCTTAATGCCCGCTTTTTTACACATTTTGCGCATTTACGTCTAATCAGAGATCGCATTTACAGCGATAGTCGATATACTTAGTTTAAACATGCATTTAAACATTGCTAAGCAGGTGATGCCTTTGCAGAATGACACTAAACAACAACTAACTAATGCACTTCGGGCTCGCAAAGCACTGGAAGATACCTACGAAGCACAGTTTAAAATTCTGGCGTTGTTTGTTTCCAGATTGTCGCTGGTGTGCAAGGGAGTTGATGTTGAGCTGGACAATAGGTTGGCCAAACTGCGAACCGAACTGAGCCGTGGCACAGATTTAGAAAAACTACTGCCGTTTATTGAAGGCACTAGTGAGAGCCTTAAACAGCTCGAAACGAAGCAGCATTTAGAAATGCAGCGCGTTCAAAAAGGGCTGACACAAGCCGGTAAACTTCTGCAACAACAAAAAGGCTTACCTGATCAGCTAAGACGCTCACTACGTGAATTATTAGGCAAAGTAGAAGCGCCGTCGGCCACGGTACATGCATTTTTACCCCACTTAACAGACCTGACAACACTTTACCAGCACGCGCTGCAGGCAAAGCAGTTGCTGGCATCTGAAAACACTGACGACGATCGCTATGGCCATATTTGCCGGCAAATAAGTGTTGAATTGACTAATTTACTCAGTGAGTTAGCCTTTGCCGAAGACAGTGCAGTAGAGATGGATAATATCCGCTTAAGCTTGTTGGACAAGTTGCCAATAGACGCTTTGCTTGAAGCCTGTTTAAAAACCATCAGTATTATTATCAATAGCATAAATAGTGAACGACAGTCAGCAGAGCAATTTCTACTAAAGCTAAACGATGCATTGTCATCGGTACAGCAATCAGTCGTGTCGTCGTTAACGACATCATCTGAATTAAAACAGAAGATGCAGGTGCTTAATCAACAGATTGAGCAGCAAATTGAACACTTGAGTGAAGCGAGCGAAAAAGCCACCTCGTTAGAACAACTAAAAGCCTTGGTTGGAGATAAATTATCCGCTATTACCGGCTCTTTGCGGGAAAAAGAGTTGCTGGAACAACAGGAACGTCAAAGCTTGTTGGCAACACTCGGTGATATGGAACGTCGTCTTAACCAATTAGAAACTGAAGCCAGCAGCTTTAAGAAACGGATTTCAGATCAAAACTTCCGAAGTTTACAAGATGCCCTTACTGAAATTCCTAACCGTGCAGCCTTTGATGAACGTTATCAACTAGAAATCAAGCGCTGGCAGCGTTACAAAAAACCACTTTGTGTTGTGTTAGGCGACGTTGATCATTTCAAAAATATCAATGATAGTTATGGCCATAGCGCCGGTGATAAAACCCTGAAAGTGATCGCCAAAACCCTGAAGAATAGTTTACGTGAAACTGACTTTATTGCCCGATATGGTGGTGAAGAATTTATTATCCTTTTTCCAGAAACCTCACTCAGCGAACTAACTGAGCCCCTAAATGCGCTAAGAGAAAAAATAGGCAAAATTCCGTTTAAATTCAAAAATGTTAGTGTGCCTATTACCATTTCATTTGGTGGAACGCAATTTGATATTAAAGATACTAATCGCAGTGCTTTTGACCGGGCAGATGAAGCCCTTTATGAGGCCAAAAAAGCCGGACGGGATAAAGTCATTTTAAAGTAGCCTGCCTTCTCATTTATTTTAAGGAGCACATATGCATGTGCAGCTAAACCCACTAGGGTCTATGGATTTATTGTCACAACTCGAAGTTGATCATTTAAAACAAAACACCCAACAAGAAGCCTTCAAGCTGTTTCGAAACTGCTGTCTCGCGGTGCTAAACGTTGGTAGCCACACTGACAGCTCCGCTGAAATTTATGAGCAATATCAAAACTTTGCAGTCAACTTAATAAGCCGTGAACGTGGAATAAAAATTGAGTTATTTAATCCACCGCAAAGCGCATTTGTTGACGGCCAAATTATTAAAGGTATTCATGAACACCTGTTCTCCGTACTAAGGGATATTTTGTTTTATCACAGCCGATTACTAAGCCACAAAAGCTGGTTAGATCTTAGTAATAGTGATCATATTACGCACACTGTATTTGATATTCTGCGCAACGCCCGGGTGATTGACGCAAGCAATGAGCCAAATATGATCGTCTGCTGGGGAGGACACTCAATCAATGAAGGCGAGTATAAATATACTAAAGAAGTTGGCTATGAATTAGGCCTTCGAGGCATGGACATTTGTACTGGCTGTGGCCCGGGAGCGATGAAAGGCCCTATGAAAGGTGCCACTATTGGCCACAATAAACAACGCCGTAGTAGTGGTCGGTATCTTGGCCTAACGGAGCCAGGTATTATTGCAGCTGAGCCACCGAATCCTATTGTTAACGAGCTGGTCATCCTGCCTGATATTGAAAAGCGACTGGAAGCCTTTGTTCGCGTTGCTCACGGAATCATCGTTTTCCCGGGGGGTGCAGGTACAGCGGAAGAATTACTGTATTTACTAGGCATCATGTTGCATAAAGATAACCAGCAACAAACCTTGCCCATCATTCTAACTGGCCCCAAGCAAAGCGAGGCCTATTTTAATGAAATTGCCAGCTTTATCGAGCAAACGCTTGGCAAACGCGCGCTCGCGCTGATTGATATAATTATTGACGATGCCGCAGCCGTTGCACGTAAACTAAAACTGGGCGCAGCAGAGGTCAGACATTACCGTAAATCTGTTGGTGATGCTTATCATTTCAACTGGACGCTACAAATTGAATCCGGATTCCAACAGCCTTTTGTCCCGAATCACCAGAATATGGCCGCACTGGACTTGCACCTTGATCAGCACAGCGCCACACTCGCGGCTAATTTGCGCCGTGCATTTTCTGGTATCGTTGCAGGCAATGTGAAAGACGAGGGTATTAAAGCCATCCGTCAACATGGTCCATTTCAATTAAGCGGTGAACCCAAACTGATGCAAATGATGGATACGTTATTAAACGCCTTTGTCGAGCAAGGCCGGATGAAATTGCCCGGTAGTAAATATGAACCCTGTTACAAGGTTGTTCGTTAAATGGCCCATCTGTTACTCATTGACGCGTTGAATTTAATTCGACGCTTATACGCCGTGCAAGAGCGTCCCCATCTCCCTATGGCAGATGACGTAGCAGAAAGTACCAAACTCCAAATTGTACGAAATACTGAACAAATGTTGCAGCAGGCTTTAACGCGCCTCACCCAGGAATTAAAGCCTAGCCATGCCTTGCTGGTATTTGATGGCCGAGGTAGTGCGTGGCGCAAACAACTGTATCCAGAGTACAAAGCCAACCGCAAACCGATGCCAAGCTTATTAGCTGATGCTCTAGGGGCATTACGGTTAAGCATGAATAAGCTGGGTTTTAGTAGCCTGTTACAAGAAGAATACGAAGCTGACGATATTATCGCTTCAATTGCCGTTAAACTTGCTCAGCATGATCAGCAGGTAACGATAATATCTACAGACAAAGGTTTCTTACCATTGTTAGCTGCAAACATTCAAATTTATGATGCCTTTACCCGACAGTTTCATTCAGAACAAAGCGTACAAGAAAAATTTGGTGTGGGTACAGCACAGCTGGTGCGTTACTGGAGCCTGGTTGGTGATAACACCAATAATGTGCCAGGCGTGCATGGTATTGGCCCCAAAGGCGCTCATGACTTGTTAGCGCTAGGAGCAACGCTTACCGAAGCGCTGGAACATCCAGACTGCCATAAAAAGCTGCGTGAAAAAATCCTGCAGCACAAAGAGCAAATCAAAATTTTTATGCAAATTCTCACGCTTAGAACTGACGTGCAACTTGGCTTAAATCTTCAGGATATGCGCGTTGGTCTGGTTGACCAATGCTAATCATGTCCAGAGTGCAACCTACTATGGCAAAATTTCGTATCAGCAAAATGACCCTGTTTGGCTGTGGTCTGGTGATTTATGTACTACTCACTATGGCGGTGTTGTTCTGGTATCAGGATGATGTTGAGCAAATGAGCTGGGTGGACAGGCAAGTATTTAATCATAAAATTATCAGTCACTATCAACTGCAGGATAATATTTCTCAACTGCAGGTGCTGGAACGTCTGGGTAGTCCAGATATCACGATGGCACTGCTCAAAAGTGGCTTTACCTACCAGGTTTTATATTATCGCACGCATCGTAATGCCGTAGATGGCATCACCACTGCCGATGAGTGCACAGCGTTACTGTTTAAAAATCGCCAACTAATTGCTATTGGAGATGCTGCCGTGTCTCAATACCAGACTATTGCAGCCAATGCCAATTAATGCTCCTGCCTGGCAGCACTACCTCAGCGCACTAGAACGAGGCTCTGCGACGCTGGCATCAAATGACGACACCGTTAAACTTATTAGCCTGAGCCATCAACTTAGCGCACAACGTTTGGCATTGCCTGCTGCAAGCGTAACCCTTTGGCAGCAGCCGATACCGTTACCCAGCACAGTATTGCAACTAGAATTGCTGTTGCTACTTTGTCAGCATTACCGTTGGCCTGATGACAGTATTCAACTCGTGCTTCAAGCAGGATTTTGCAGTGTACTGGCAACAACAATGCCGCAAGTACGACAATGGCCGAAACTACAACGCTACCCTGCGTTAGCTGCTGCACGGCTATTACAAGGTGCAAATAATAGTACTGCTTTACACCGTGTTCTGGCTGGTTGCTATCCTACGGAGCGCAATATTGCGCCATGGCAACAACAACCACTTAGCCTGTTACTGACTGAAGTGGAATATCTGACCAGGCCCAATCTTCTTCCTTCTTTACTGCTTCAGCATATCGGCCAGCGAATTAGTCAGACTAAAAGTGAGTACGAGATTAGCTTGCTACGACACATACTGACGATGTTTTGCCATAGCCAAACACCGCTGTCAGTAAACACAGACAGAAGCGACTTAATCACCAACTCCATGTTTAGGCAGTTATATCAAGCTAACACGGGTCAATTAGTAGAATATTTAAGTCAGTCTAGTGAGTTTGCAGCCCCCCTTCTGGCTTTGGCCAGCCAGCTAAACCGGCAACAACAACAAATACACGACATTCGCCTTGCATTAAATTTAATAGGTAGAGAACAGGTACCTTATGTATTAGCCGAGTCAGAATTACACTCTAGCATGGCGCAGTTGCATCATCCTAAGCATGCTTTGCTACACCAATTTAGCGCCTGTTTGGGCCATACTATTAACAAACTGGTACCAGGGCGCGCTCGCAGTCGCGCGCTGGCTATATGTTTATGTGCGCCGCTATGGCTTGAACCCCATAGTTACAACAACGGTTTACTGCAACGCTGTACTCAAGGCGTGCGACCAGCGTTGGACTTTAGCTGCTACAATAATTCATCAACGTTGTCTTTTTTATTGGCATTATTAGACCACTACCATCTTAACGAGTGGATTGAACCTGTGCGCTTATGGCTACAAAGCCTGCAACAGAATATACCCACCGCCGGAGATATCAACGTGCTGACGCTACAACTGGCCTGGCATAGCAATCTGGTGCTGTTTGCAAACCTCAACGCCCAACCACTAATACGTTGCTTGCAACACGCCAAGCAAAAAAATATATCGGATACTGGCAGCCCGGCAAACTGGCTAATGCAGCTGGCCACTGACAGCCAATGCTATTTTCCGCTTGCACTTACATTGTAGTTTTATTACACCATTCACCAGCGTTATATAGGGTATAACGCAGATAACTGGCGTAAACTTGCACCAAACTGGCGTAATCCGCCGAAAAATGCTATATTCTGCGCCGTTTTCAGGCCCGCCAGAGGCCCTCTTTCCGAAAAATATACGACAGCTAAGGATCCCCATGAGCAAGCAAATTATTACTGTCATTAAAGGCGATGGCATAGGCCCAAGTATTGTTGAAGCCGCCATTGAGGTACTTGAAAAAGTTGGCTGCGAATTTGACTACGAATACGTTGATGCTGGCTTAACAGCACTGGAAAAAACCGGTGAATTATTACCACAAGCCACATTAGACGCTATTGCACGTAATAAAATCACATTAAAAGGCCCATTAACGACCCCTGTGGGCGAAGGCTTCACGTCAATTAACGTGACACTGCGTAAGAAATTTAACCTGTACTCTAACGTACGCCCAGTGATCTCCTTTAAAGGCACTAAAGCCCGCTATGAGAACATTGATATTATTACCATCCGCGAAAATACCGAAGGCATGTACTCAGGACATGGTCAGGTGGTTTCAGCTGATGGAATGGTAGCAGAAGCCACCAGTATTGTGACGCGCGATGGCGCAGAGCGCATCGCAGTATTCGCCTTTGAAACCGCTCGGCGCGAAAAACGTAAGAAAGTGACTATTGTACATAAAGCCAATATTCTGAAATCAACCTCAGGTTTATTTTTGAAAACTGCACGCGAAGTCGCAACACGCTACCCTGATATTGAAGCACAGGAAATGATTGTTGATAACGCCTGTATGCAACTGGTAATGAACCCACAGCAGTTTGACGTTATTGTTACTACAAACTTGTTTGGCGATATTCTGTCAGATTTATGTGCTGGTTTAGTCGGCGGTTTAGGTATGGCACCGGGTGCAAATATTGGTACTGACTGTGCTATTTTTGAAGCAGTTCATGGCAGCGCACCGGATATTGCCGGTAAAAACCTGGCTAACCCAAGTTCAGTTATCCTGGCGTCAATCCAGATGCTGGAATACTTAGGTATGCAGGATAAAGCAGAGAAAATCCGTTCAGCTCTGGCTGACGTTATTGCCACCGGCGATCGCACCACTCGCGATTTAGGCGGTAGCTTTGGCACAACAGACTTTACCGCTGCAGTATTAGAGCGTTTATAAGCGCTTGCTCTGATAGAATAGCCACCAAGAGTGGCTATTTTTTTGTCTGCCCGTTGAAGGAGTTTTTATGTCACAAGCGAATAACCCGCTGCATGGCGTTACGCTGGAACAAATTGTTACCGCACTGGTTGATCATCTTGGTTGGCCAGGCTTAGCCAAACAAATTGATATCAACTGTTTTAAAAGTGATCCTTCGGTAAAAAGCAGCCTGAAATTCTTGCGCAAAACGCCTTGGGCGCGGCAAAAAGTAGAAGAGTTGTTTGTGGCGAAAAAGCTGTATCAGAAGC
>Ga0100394_1001086_pt1 | contig 22584 bp, 26 predicted proteins | sample CryGeymeta201518_FD_81549 | JGI IMG/M metagenome (GOLD analysis project Ga0100394, IMG submission 81549) | Groundwater microbial communities from Crystal Geyser aquifers in Utah, USA - Crystal Geyser metaG 2015-18 | ecosystem: Environmental > Aquatic > Deep subsurface > Groundwater | place: USA... | reverse complement strand
TACGACTATCTTTTTGGTGATCGCCAAAAGTAAAGCCATGGCATATTCAGCCACCGTATTAGTTCCGTATTCCGGTACGTTAGTCACTTCTATCCCTCTTTTTTTGCACTCACTGCCATCAATGTGATCAATTCCTGTCGATCGGGCAGCAATCATTTTAAGTTTAGGCAATTTAGCCAATAACTCCTTATCCATCGGTGAGGAAATATATACCGACAAAATATCGTACTCTGCCGCAATATTCAATTTATCCTGCACGTCCTCACTAAAAATCCCCACTCCATATCCCGGTAAATTAATAATCTTCTTTTCCACTGTCTCTCTCTCCCACGGCTTTACTCCAAAAAAAGCAATTTTATAATCAGTCACACTTCTATTTTAGCAAAAAAACATTTTTTACATTATTTGATATCTTGACCTACTAGTATGTCTTATGATTAAATGATTTTAATTAAATATTGATTTGATACAAGAGGAGCTACCAAATGGACGAACAAAGTACATCAGAGAACCAACCTGTGTCTCAAAAACCTACCCCCAAAAAAGTTAATGGAGTCAGTATCGACAATCTTCCCGACCTGTTAACGGTCGCCGAAGTCGCCGATCTTCTCCGTGTTAGCAAGTTGACTATCAAACGATGGGGAAAAAGGGGAAAACTTCCCGCCATCCGCATCAATGCCCGGGGAGACCGACGTTACCGCAAAGAAGCAGTCCTCTGGCTGTTGGGAATCCAAAGCGAATAAAAAATTTTCCTGCCAAATAACTTAGCCTAAAGGGCGGTTAGATTAACTTCTAACTGCCTTTTTTGGTTCTAGACACAAACCCTTCCCCTCGAGGTTCTTTTAATCAACCCCTTCTTCATTAAAAACGGTTCGTAGACATCGGTGATTGTTTCAATATCCTCGGTCAGTGCCGCCGCAATATTCTCCACTCCCACCGGTCCACCGCCATATTGTTTTTTGACCACCTCCAAATACTTCCTATCCGCATCAGACAAACCTATTTCATCCACCCCCAACTTCTCTAAGGCGCTCTTAGCATCTTTCAAAGCGATTACTACCTGCCCGCCTGACTGTCTTACTGTCGGCGGGTTTATCTGAGCATAATCCCTCACCCGCCGCAATAACCGGTTGGCTATCCGCGGAGTTCCCCTCGCTCTTCTGGCGATTTCTTCCGCCGCTTCTAAATCTATTTTTATCCCCAACACTCTAGCTGTCCGCTTTATTATTTCAGCTAAATTTAAATCATCATAAAAGTCAATTTGTTCCACCAACCCAAATCTGTCCCTCATTGGTCCCGATATCAACCCAATCCGGGTCGTCGCCCCCACTATTGTAAACTTCTGTAAATTAAGCCTAACTGTTCGAGCCGATGGACCTTTCCCCAATACTATATCCAGAGCGAAATCCTCCATGGCGTTATACATTGTCTCTTCAACTATTTTGTTTAACCGGTGAATTTCATCAATAAACAATAAATCACCCTTTTTTAAGCTGGTAAATATTGAGGCCAAATCCCCCGCCCGGGTCAGCGCCGGACCGGAGGTAATTTTTATATTTGACCCCATTTCTTTGGCCAAAAGCATGGCCAAAGTTGTTTTACCTAGCCCGGGTGGCCCATAAAAAAGGGTGTGATCCAGCGCCTCCCCCCTCTCCCGAGCCGCTCTAATAAAGATTTGTAATTGTTCCTTTAATTTTCTCTGCCCTATAAATTCACTTAATTTTTTTGGCCTCAGAGTCAACTCCACCTCCTTGTCAATTTTAGTTAGTTTTGGGTCTAAATTTTTGTCCGTCATTTTATATTTTGTAAACACCAATCCAATCTTTCTTCCAATCTCTCTTTCTCCTTGGGTAATTTTTTAACCACCCCCTCTATTTCCCTTCTCTCAAAACCTAATTGTCTTAAACTTAAAACCAAATCATCTTCAAGTAGGGGTAAATCATCTTTTAGATTTAATTCCCCTAACCCGCTGATTTTTGATTTCAGATCGACAATAATCCGTTGAGCCGTTTTTAGACCAATTCCCTTTATTTTTTTGAAAAAATCCACGTCCGCCTCTCCAATCGCTTTCATAATTACTAAACTGTCAGCACTCCCCGAAATCTGAACGGCTGTTTTTGGACCCACCCCTGAAACGATTAATAGCATTTTAAATAAATCCAGATCAGCCATCGTTTCAAAACCATATAAACTAATGTCATTTTCCGACACCGCCATATGGGTAAATAACTTGGTTTCCTGTCCTTCTAATAAATTTCCCCTGCCTACCCACACCAAATACCCTACTCCATTTACCTCCACCTCAATCTGCTTCCCTCTCACCCACCCCACCTTCCCCTTTAAGCTGGAAATCATACTTGATATTAGCACAAACAATACCCGAAGCTACTCTATTTTCATTGTAAACCCATGAGTCAGTGCTACCATCGCCGCATAAGCCACAAGCAAGAATATGATCACATCATTAACCCAGTTTTTATATAAGTCTTTATCAGTGACTGATAAGGCACGTTTATCTCATTGGCCTTTTCCTTCAATCTGACCAACATAAACTCCGGAATTCGTATCGAAATCGATCTGGAAGTCGGTTTTAAATTCGGGAAACTGGCATGCTCAAAATCACTTGCCTCCAAATAATCGCCTAAATCAGTCTTAGACCAAAAATTCCTCTCTTGATCTTCATTTTTAAATTTTGGTAGTTTAAGCATTTTCTTCATATATTTTTTTCTCCTTTTTACTGGCATCTCGTGCCGAAATTATTCTAATTTTGTTTTTTCTCATAGTAAACACTATCGTTAACAACCTTAATACTTTGGTTTTACCAATAATAATTTTTCGTTTTTCAATTGTAGAATGTAAAAAGTCTTTAAATACAATGTTTTTAATATCAAAAAACACTTCTTCACATTCATTTTTTAGAACTTGATGCTTCAACCAATTCTTATCTTCATTCCCTATATCCCATTCAAAATCAGTTGATTCATCAAATCTCATTACTAATATGTATATACCGTATTATACATTTTGTCAATACTTCATTGTAAACCCATGAGTTAATGCCACTGCCACTGCATCAGCGGCGTGTGATGGTTGAATCATTTTTTGAAGCTTCAAATATGTCCCCACCATCTGTTCCACTTGCTCTTTTTCCGCCCGGCCATATCCGGTTAGCGCCATTTTTACCTGCAGTGGGGTATACTCCGTCACCCCAACCCCGTTTTTCGTTCCACAAACCTTTATGGCTCCGATCGCTTCGGATACTTTTAGAGCCGATTTGGCATTTTTAGCAAAAAACATACTCTCCACTGCCATTTCTTTTATTTTGTATTTCTTTATTATTTTTTCGACACCGTTATATATATCTTTTAACCTATCTTTACTCTTTATTTTTATTACCCCATAATCCAATAATTTGTAATTTGAAATTCGTAATTCGTAATTAACTACTGCCCACCCGGTGTTCTCTAATCCCGGATCAATTCCCAATATCACTCCTCTACCTCCATTACTTTTCTTTCAATTTCATTTCCCCTAATCACCAATTCAGTATAACGCGGACTTTGAGTATTTCGCTCCCTAGAAATTGCCCCGACTATATCTGTCCTTATCCCCTCTAGTTCATAAGATGTCGCATAATGAAGATGTCCGGCTTCAATTTGCCTAACCCCGTTATCCACCAATAGCCCTAATAATTTTTTGGCCTCAGCCGTCACTTTAGCATTATTCTCACCCATTAGATGAGTTGAAAAACTGTTGTTAAGGGGCATATGCATCACCGCCAGACATAACAACCTTTTACACTCAATTACTTCCTTTTTAATCCAACTCCACTGATCTGTACCCAAACCCCGATAATTACTATTGTCAATTAGTATCAATTTCAAATCGTCAATTCTTACCACCTGGTATCTTTTACTGAAAACTCCGTCATAAATATTTTTTCCTGCCAAACTTCGATAGGCATCATGATTTCCCGGTACTACCGCATATTTTATACCGCTATTTATTAGTTCCGACTTTGCCTTTTCCAACTCCTCACCCTTTCCATACACTGTCATATCTCCCACCACTACAACCAATTCATCTCCACTTTCCTTAGTCATTTTTACCACTTTAGAAAATTCCCCCCAATCATTATGAATATCTGCCGTTAAAGCTATTTTAATTTCTCTTATTTCACTTTTATTTTCAAATACCGGCGGTATTCGCCTTATTATTTCTATCTGCTTTTTTCCGTTCACCCACCAGACAATCAATCCCGCTACTACAATTACCACGACCATCTTCCACCACTTCATAAATTAATTATAACCTTTTTCATCCTAAATACACTATAGGCCTTCTTCGTTTTTCCACACTTATCCACAATTTTGCCTATATTTTTATTTTAAAAGATATTTATACTATATATATACCATTTTAGGTATAATAAATCGTGGAATTTCTGAAGAATGTTTCCTTGGCCCCCCATACTACCCTTAAAATTGGTGGTCCAGCAGAATACTTTTGCCAACCCACTACTTCAAACGATCTTTTAGAGGCACTACAAAGCCCATTCAAACCTAAAACCATTCTCGGAAATGGATCAAACGTCCTAATTTCCGATCATGGACTACCGGGACTGGTTATTAAAAACTCCGTTTTCGACATTTCCTTCCTTTCTTCCAATCGTCTCCTCGTCTCCTCCGGCACTTCTCTTCCCCTCCTTATCAGTCAAAGTATGGAAAAGGGGTTAAGTGGTCTCGAAGAATTTGCCTACATTCCCGGCACTCTTGGCGGTGCTATCTATTGCAATATCCACGGAGTCAACAAAAATAACTTTGACAAGTTTCTGGTTTCCATTGAAGTGTTTGACCTCTCCACTCTCAAAATTCAAAATCTGCCGTCTAAAGATCTCTCTTGGGGGTATGATCAATCCGAATTTCAATCAAAACCTGGCTTAGTCATTCTTTCTGCTATTCTTCAACTTTCCCTCGGCAATCGGAGCCAATCCCAAAACCTGGTCAAAAAGATAACTGATGAAAAATCACCCAAACAATCCATTAATTCTGCCGGTTCAGTTTTTAAAAATCCCCCCGGCGACTCTGCCGGTAGAATCATTGATCAGGAGCTGAAGTTAAAAGGTTTCCGTATTGGAGATGCTCAAATATCGAAAAAACACGCCAATTTCATTGTTAATCTCGACCACGCCACCGCCGCTGACTACCTTTCTGTAATTCGCCACATCCAATCCGAGGCTCTTTCAAAGCTCAATCTTGACCTAGTTCCGGAAATTCAGTTTTTGGGCGACTTTTCGCTACCAACCAAATAAACCCCGGTAATCTCAATTGCCGCCTCCATCTGCTTGGCTGCTTAATAAGCGAGTATAACCACTCCAACCCCCGCTTACGCCAACTTTCCGGTGCCCGATCTAATTCTCCACTATAATAGTCAAAACTTCTTCCTACCCCCATTACCAACCCCGCATTTAATCTCTTTAAATTGGCTTTAATCCATTCTTCCTGCTTTTTCATTCCGTAAGCCACAAATAGATAGTCTATCTTTGTCCTAAAATCAAAATTTTCATCTTTAGCCCCCGCCACCTTCAACTTCGGATACTTATTAATAAAAAAATTAGCAGTTTTTTTGGCTCTATCTCCCCAACCGCCCAAAAAATAAACAGATTTTCCCAAATTCGCTGCCACCCGACACAACTGATCCATCAATTCCACTCCGGAAATTAGTACCTCCCGGTTTTCCCCTCTCAAAATCGCCAACCCCTCCTTTATTGGTCTCCAAAATCTCTCAATAATACTGCCTCTTCTATTGCCTTTCCACCTCACTGCCCAAACTATTCCCACTCCGTCTGGAACATTCAACCAGGTCGTGTTTAACATATGGCGAAACTTTGGGCTATTATTTGCTTCCACTACAAACTCCGGATTCACAGTAGCAATCCACATTATTTCTGCTTTCTCCCAACTTTTTTCAATTTCATTTAGCAAACTCTGCATACCTCTGCCAAAAATTGGGAAATTAAACATTTCTCGGACTATTACGCTAAATTTATCATTATCCTTGATCCCGTCCAGGCTCTTGTCTCTTTCATTTTTTTTCATTTTTTCTATTTTCATAACTCATAATACTACATTTTAAATTTTTTAATAAGATACATTATCTTATAATATTCTTATTCGCGTTATTAGCTATTTTAAAACAGTTATATAAAAACACATACTTATATAGATAATAATTTCGAGATATAACATCGTCCAAAATTTATTAAATAGAACAAAAATTATACTCATAAAATATGCGGACTCATAGGCATTAATACTAATAAAGTCAAAAAAACAACAAATTTGTAAAAATATATACTATAAGTTAAATACAAAAAAAATTATAAATAACAAAAATAACAAAAAAAATACTTATACAAGATAAATATATTGACTATATCACCTTACTAATTTTTGATACATCCCCATGTTTTCCATTACCATTGCTGCTCCTTTTACCACACAAAATTCCGGTTCCAGTGCCACATGAACTGCTACTCCGGTTTCCCTTGTTAAAAACGTCCCCAAACCCCTCATTTGAGACATTCCTCCGGTTAACACAATCCCCCTATCTATTACGTCAGCCACCAGTTCGGGTGGAGTCACCCCTAAAACCTCCTTTATCACTCCCACCACCCGATCCAACTCCGGTCTGACTACCTCAAACACTTCTTCCGAACTTAAATTAATAGTTTTTGGTAATCCGCCAGTTAAATCCCTACCGCCCACTTCTAATATTTCTTCTTTTTTAAGCTTCACTGCCGATCCTAGCTTTATTTTTATATCCTCAACTGTTAATCTGCCCACCGCTAAGGAATATTTCTTATTGAGATATTCTTCAATCGTTTCATTTATTCTCTCTCCGGCCTCACGTACAGTCGAAACCGCCACTACTCCACCTGATGCAATAATTGCTGCTTCTACCATACCTCCACCCAAATTTACTACCATATTTCCAAAAGAATCAGCAATTGATACTTTGGCTCCAATCGCTGCTGCTAAAGGTGCATCGATTAAGTTCACCTTTCGCGCCCCTGCTTGGGACATTGCATCCATCACCGCTCTCTGCTCCACCTGAGTTGTCCCTGAAGCTACCGGTACAATTACTTCCGGACCAAACAACCAGCTAGTTCCCATTACTTCCCGAAAAAACCATTTTAACATCGATGTTGCCGCCCCATAGTCAGCAATCGCCCCATGTCTTAAAGGTGAAACAACCTCAATATAATTCGGAGTCTTACCGCTCATCTTTTTAGCTTCCCCTCCGGCTGCCACCACTTTCTGATTCTCAGTATTGACGGATACTACTGACGGTTCAAACAAAACCACCTCCCCGTCTTTCCAAATAACTGTATTGGTAGTACCCAAATCAACCGCTAGCTTTCCAAAATGGAACATAGTTTATTCTAACAGTCGCCGCAAGGTATAATAAACGATATGGCTCAAAATTCAAACCAAAAAAGCTTTTTGGTCATCGTTTCCGTTCTTTCTGTAGTTATCTCCCTTACCTATCTTATTTCTATTCTTGCCCGTGGTTATCAGCCGGATTTTAACGATGGTTTCAAATTTAAAGCCACTGGTCTTCTCTCAGCCACTTCCAAACCTAAATCTGCCAGTGTCTTTATCAACGGTCAACTCTACACTGCCACCGATGACACCATCAACCTTTCTCCTGGGAAATACCAAGTAAAAATAATTAAAGATGGTTACCAACCCTGGTCAAAAAACATCGAAATTCAAAAGGAAATGGTCGTCCAAACCGAAGCTACCCTTTTCCGATCAGCTCCAGATTTTAGTCCCATTACTCAAAACGGCGCCCTAAACCCAACCGTCAACTTGGATAAAAACAGTCTCATTTTCTCTGTTTCAAAAGCCGGAGCCAGCAAGGACAACGGTATCTATCTTATTGAAACTTATTCATCTCCACTTCCTCTGGGAAAAAACACTTCCAAACAAATTATAGGCAACTTTCCCTCAATTGACTGGTCAAATTTTTCTTTCACTTTCTCCCCTAATTCCAAGCAAATACTAGCCATCTCTCACACCCAAAATACAGCCTATTTGCTTAATCTGGAAGCCTCGGGGTCAAAAAAGCCCACTGATGTCTCTAACTTAATCACCTTCATTAACAATGATTGGCAGAAACAGAGAAGTCAAATTCTCCTCTCTAAACTTGAACGGCTACCGGCAAAACTCCGTCCGCTTGTCGCTACTCAATCCGCCGACATTCTTTTCTCTGAAGACGACAGTAAAGCTCTCTACCTCTCTCAAAAAGGCTCTTACCTCGTCTACGACCTCAATAAAGACATTAGCTACCCTATTGGTAATCTTAACGAAATCGACAACCCATTCTGGTTACCAAACTCTAATAATCTGGTGTATTCCAATAAATCTCAACAAATAAAAACAGTTGAATATGACGGTTCAAATCAAAGTACTATCTTTGCTGGAAAGTTTTCCAACAATCTTATTCTTCCCTGTTCTGATGGCAGCAAAATTATCGTCTACACCCGCCCTTTTCCGGAAGCACCTGAAAACCTCTATTCCGTATCTATTCGCTAATTTACTTACACCTAGTCGCTTCGACGTTCTCAATCTCACTAAAAATTATTTCCGCCTCGTCTGCACTTAAGTCCTCTGCCAGTTTAGCAGTTAATAAACTCACCGCCGCATCCACCTCCTGATCTAAATTACACGGCAGAGATGAATCAATTTGATTATAGGGTGCCTCTATTTTGGCTTCCGATTGAACTACGGTTTCACCCAACACCGATGCTCCATTATCCAAACTATTCCCTACCTCCACGAAACGTAAAGGAATTAGCACCATTATCGCAATTACAAAACTGACAATTAATGTTCTCGTATTTCGATTTATATCATTGTACATAAATACCAGTTTAACTACTTTTCCTTCATTGTCAATTACTTCCTACTTTTTCCCTTTCCTTTCATTTAAATTTATACATTTCTTCTTTATCAAACATGTCCACTATCTGCTAAAACACCAAGTTAATAACTCATGTTTTTATATCAATTTATTTCCATGTAACACCTTGTGTATCATTAATTTCCAACATAGTTTTGTTATACTAAGCTACTAACTTTAGCAAAAACGGGTTTACCCGACGTAGCTTTAGCGTAGGCGGGGATTGGCGCAATTGGCTAGCGCGCACGCTTCGGGTGCGTGAGGCTGGGGGTTCGAATCCCCCATCCCCGACATTGATTTCATGTTCCTTAACAAAATAACAACCTCTCCTTTTAACACTGTCATACAAATACTTTTCAAAACAGACAGTTACTTTTTAGTTTTCTAAAATAATTCGTAATTAGTAATTTCAAATCCGTAATTAATATGTTCCCATAGTTCAATGGATAGAACGACCGCCCCCTAAGCGGTAAATCCAGGTCCGATTCCCGGTGGGAACACTTTTTCCGCAATATTTACACACATATAACATATAATCACCGCATTTTTTATATAAACTCCGCATTTATTCCGTTGTTGATAAACTTTTTTACAACACAAAAGATATAACCGCAAAAATAAAATATTCATTTGAAATATAATAAACAACACATACAAACAAATACAATATAACCGTAGCAAATTTTTAAAACTTCTCATTTAACTTTAAACTTTCCGGTTACTGTCGTCGATAATAGAAAAATTTATTACCTATAACACTCCTCTTTTAATAACATCGCAACCTTTCAAAACATATCATTTCGCTTAGTCCAAATCTTCATTTTATCCCTCAGTTTACCCCCTTTTTCTTTCTTTTACCCTTGGCAGGCGTGTAAATAATCCCCATAAAAAGGAAAAAATCAAAACTTATTTGTCGATAGCAAACGAAACCTGTCTCTGATAACCACAAGTTAACCAGTTTATATCACTAAATTCACCATCTTTCCTGACACCATAATTTCTTTTATTACCTTTCTACCATTAATATATCCCTTTATTTTTTCGTTATTGTAAACCTGACCCAGTACCTTTTCCCTATTTCCCACTTCCATCCGATCCACTTCAATCACTACCCTTGTTTTTCCGTTAATCGCCACCGGTATTTTTACACTCTTAGTAATTAACAGATTTTTATCCGTTTTTGGCCATAAAGACTTGTGGACCGAAAACGACTCATCTTTTTTACCACCAATCTCATTCCATAGCTCTTCAGCCACATAAGGTGCCAATGGAGCCAACAATTTTATTAAAATCTTCATTTCCTCCCGATTCACCGTTTTTAACTTATTAAAGGCTTCCATTAATTTAGCAATTGCCGTATTAAAACCAAAATTTTCAAAATCTTTCCCTACTCCCTCAATCAACTGATTAATAATCAAGCCATTGTCATATTGGTTCACAAACTTATTTTTTATCTGATCAAAAGTAAATTTTTCTACTTTGTCTAAAAATCTTTTCACTCCTATTAGGGTATTTTCATTCCATGCCATGGTTCCATCAAACGGTCCCATAAACATCAAATACATTCTCATTACATCAACACCATATTTATCTGCCACTATCTCCGGTACCACCACATTCCCCTTCGACTTACTCATTCTTTGGTTATCAAAACCCAATATCACTCCATGTGACATTCTCACCACATAAGGTTCTGGAATGTCATTAGACACTGCCCCAATATCTGCTAAAAATTTATAAATAAAACGGGAATAAAGTAGGTGTAAGGTGTTGTGTTCGTCTCCACCAATATACACGTCCACCGGCATCCATTTCTTTATCAATTCACCCAAAGCTATTGATTTATCATTATGTGGATCGAGGTATCTCAAAAAATACCAGTCAGATCCAGCCCAATTCGGCATCGTGTCTGTTTCCCGCTTGGCGTCTTTGCCACAAACCGGGCACTTACAATTTACAAAGCTGTCAATTTTTGACAACGGGCTCTGGCCGTCATCCGTCGGCTCATAGGCCTCCACCTCCGGTAGCACCACCGGTAACTCATTTTCCGGCACCGGGTACCAACCTAAGTTCAAACCCCCCTGTCCTTCGGACACCCCCCCTTGATAAAAGGGGGCTTTTAAGTCGCCCTTTTCAAGGGAGATGTCAGCCTTGGCTGACAGAGGGTTTTGATTAAACCAGCCCCTATCATTTTTTGCACAATTTTCACAAAAAATCATTGGTATTGGTTCACCCCAATAATGCTGTCTACTAAATATCCAATCCCGTAAGTGATATCTGGTCGATCTCTTGCCCCAACCCTTTTCTTCTAAATAATCCATAATTTTTTTAGTTGCCTCATGGATATCCATCCCATCCAAAAATCCTGAATTAACCATCAACCCTTCTTCTTCCTGAACATCTTCTTTATTGGTTATTGGTCCGTCCCTGCCGTCACTCCCCACCACTACCCTAACGATTTCCAGTCCAAATTGTTTCGCAAACTCAAAATCTCGAATATCGTGTCCCGGTACCCCTACCACCGCCCCGGTACCTACTGTTGATAGCACAAAATCAGTTATCCATATCGGCATTTTTTTATGAGTTAATTGGTTTATTGCATACAAACCAGTAAATACCCCCGTCTTGTCTCTCCCAACTACCTCTTTTTGTCTGTCCAACTCCGATTTGTTCCTGGCCTTAATCACATACTCTTTAATTTTTTCCAGATTTTCACCTGTTTCTATTTTTTGATTTATTATTTTTGTTGCTATTTCATGCTCCGGGGCCAATACCACAAAAGTCGCTCCAAAATTTGTATCCGGTCTGGTTGTTGCCACCACCACCTTATCTTTTACCCCCTCAACATCATAAGAAATGTCAATCCATTCTTTCCGGTCAATCCAATTTATCTGGGCTTGCTTAACCTTTTCAATAAACTTCGTTTCCTTTAAACCATCTATCAATCTGTCTGCATAATCGGTAATTTTAACTACCCACTGGGAAATATTTCGTCTCGACACTTCCGCTCCGCACCTTTCACATTTCCTCCCCACCACTTCTTCATTGGCTAAACCAATCTTACAGCTTGGACACCAATTTATCGGCATTTCCTTTTTGTAGGCTAAACCCTTTTTAAATAGTTGAATAAAGATCCACTGGGTCCACCGATAATATGCCGGATCGGTTGTATCAACTTCTCTTGCCCAGTCAAACGAAAACGCCAACCGTTTCATTTGGCCTCTAAACATATCCGTATTTTCCTTGGTCACTTCCTGCGGCTTTCGCTTCATTTTAATGGCATAGTTCTCCGTTGGCAATCCAAACGCATCCCACCCCATCGGAAACAACACCTCATACCCCTTCATCCGCTGAAACCTGGCATAAATATCCCCTCCGGTAAACGAAAAAGTATGACCAATATGAAGCCCGCTACCCGAGGGGTACGGAAATTCCACTAATACATATTTTTTTGGCTTTAGGCTTTCATCATCGGCCCTGGAAATTTCGGGATGTTCCTCCCAAAACTCCTGCCATTTATTTTCTATTTTTTTAAAGTCCATTGGTTAATTTTAAACTAAAAAAACCCGCCTGGGCGGGTCGGTATCTGTTTACCTCCCCGACTATTCAACAAGAAGAAGGTTGACAGCAACTTTTATCATTAACTTATTTTATCTCATTTTTCCTCAAATACAATATTTCCGCTTTTATCGGTCCGCTTTACGATTATTCCTTGTTTTTCCAAATTTGCCAATACTCCGGCATCTGGATGGCCATAATTATTTTTCCCGACACTTACTACTGCCCATTTCGGTGCCACCGCCGCTAACCACTTCTCCCCGTTGGCACTCTTTGAACCATGGTGAGACACTTTTAATACATCAACCCCTCGCTCCCCCACAATTCGGTTTAGAATACTTTCCTCAACCACTAAATCATTGTCCCCGGTAAATAAAAAACTCATACCTCGATATTTTAGTAACCCCGCTATCGAATCATTGTCCCTATCCAACAGTCCTCTGTCCGGATACAACACTTTAAATACTATCCCACCATATTCAAGACTATCATTATAATACAAATTATTTGAATAACTATCTTGTCCATAAACCCTTTCTAATCTGTAACTTTTTCTTAAATTCACCAAGGCCCCCGAATGGTCACTATCATCATGGCTAATTATTACCACTTCAATTTTTTTGTCTCCTAGGGGCATCTCTTGACCCAGGCATTTCTCTACTCCGCCCTTAGCCGAACCGGTATCCAAAAGCATCTGAAAATACCCCTTACTCACCAAAGCGGCATCTCCCTGACCTACATTGCAAAACACCACTTTTAATTTATCGTTAGGAATTGCCAGCCACCACCCCCAGCCAAGATACAATAATCCCAATATTAGTCGTTTTGCCATGTTATATTTTACTAACCGCATGTTCACTCCATCCAAGGTAAAAATCGTTTGTTTATTGTGTCTCGTCTCCGGCCTTATACTTGGCTTCTTTTCCCGAAATCTCTTCGTTACCAACAACCTTCTTGATTCGATAACAGAAATTAGAAACAGGAAAAATTACAAGTTTATTAACCCTTTATTGGAATGTGACAGTAATAACATCAGTCGGGATAAAAACTTGGATTTCCTAAAAAATAAACTGGAGTTATTCGTGAATGAACAAATTAAAACAAACCCTGATATAAGTTTTACCTCAATTTACTACCGCGATCTTAATAACGGTCCCTGGATTGGCATAAATGAAAGAGAGTTATTTTCTCCCGCCAGTCTGATCAAAGTACCCCTATTAATAACCTATTATAAGTTGGCTGAAAATAATCCGGATATATTAGATAACAAAATCGTCAATACCGAATTATTTAACCCCAAAGACCAAAACATTGTTCCCGAAATTACTCTAAGTCAAAGTCAGGAATACACTGTGTCGGAACTTCTGGATAGGATGATTATTTATTCCGACAATCAAGCTTACGATCTTCTCCTGAAAAACATCGACAATCGAAAATTAATTGAAACTTACAACAATTTAGGCGTTGATATTTCACTTGGGTTTGAAAATCCCAATGGAAATATCCTCTCCATCAAGCAATATGCCTCTTTCTTTCGGATTCTCTTTAATGCCTCCTATCTCAGTAAAGATATGTCCGAAAAAGCCCTGGGTCTGTTAAGTCGGGTAAAATTCAGTCAAGCTCTTGTTGCCGGAGTCCCTTCAAATATTTTAGTCGCTCATAAGTTCGGTGAACGGCAGTACACCAATACCGGTGAAAAACAACTCCACGACTGTGGCATTATTTACCTACCCAACAAACCCTATCTCCTCTGCATCATGACCCGGGGCAAAAATATTCCAATAGAAGAAAACTTTGTCAAACAAATCTCATCAATGGTTTACCAAAACATTAGCGGTCAATAGTCTTTTTTCGCCAATACCAACCCATTCCTATCAAATAACTTCCCGCCAGCATCCAACCGTTAAAACTGATTCTAATTTGACCCCATTCCCAAGTCGACAAAGTCGTTACCACCCATTTTATATAGACCAGCATTGGATATATAAACCATAAAATAACCCCTCCGACAACCTCAATAAAAATTCCCAATACGTTAGCCACCATACCTAAGGTGGTTATTATTCCGGTCAAAAACAAAACTAAAAAATTACTCAGAGGCGAAATAATGCTGATTACCCCAAATTTATAAGCCAAAATGGGTGTAATCCACACCGTCACCCGTAATGTCGTTTTTATCACCCCCTCATCGGGTCTAAAAGAAACTGCTGCAAATGACAAAAAAGACAACCAAAAACCCACCTCACTCAATACCTTTGTGTCTGCCGCTACCATCATGATTATTGTCAATCAAAGTATCCTCAACCAATCAAGCCTCCTTCCTAAAATTTGAGCCAAATACAAAAAAGTTACCATAATCGCCGCCCGAATCACCGGAATCTGCCAACCTACCAAATTGGTATACCACCAACCGGTTGTAATCCCAATAATTATCGCCTTTTTTCTCCCCAACCATGATGCCAAAACTTCCACTAAACCTTTTACTACTATCATCATATTGGAACCACTAACTACCAAAATATGGACCAGGCCACTTTCAACCATTTGGGAATAGAATTCCCGACTTATTCCTTCCATACTCCCCCACAACATCGCCGCCAGCATTGATCCCTCCTCTGACGGTAGTGACCGTCTGATATACCCTATCAAAATCTGCCTATCATTAAACTTATATATCAAAAACCACAGAATCCCAACACCGAAACACCACTCAAATATCAATTTTGCCTTTAAGTGTTTCATAGGTTTTTTCTCCAATCCCCTTAACTCCCTTTATGGCTTCCTTACTTTTGAAAAGACCATTAACTAGTCGATAGTCAATTATTCTTTGAGCCATCTTCTCTCCGATTCCGGGTAAATCAATCAGTTGCCGGAGATTGGCCGTATTTATATTTATCTTTCCTGGGATAATTGTCACTTCAGCCTTTATCTCTTTTATCGTCTCTCCCTGACCCACAGACTTCTCCAGTTTACTGCCAATCCCGACAATCATTAATCCCACCCCCAGTAACAGCAAAAAATCTCCCCGATGTAACATGTATAATTTTCTTAATGTCACCACTTCTTAAGATTACCCTCTTCTTTTTCTGCTGCCTAGTCCCTACCGTTGTCGCCAATACTTCCGCTGCTACCTACTCACCCCAAATCATTGCCTTCTTTTCTATTATTCTTGTCGCCTATTCCATCCGTTTTAAGGTTACCCCGGTTTCTTTGGTTACTCTTATAGTCCAACTAATTGTTTTTACCACCGGTGGATTACTTTCTCCCCTTCTGTTTCTCGAATATTTCCTTCTTTTTTCCCTATCTTTTCAGGAATCCCCCCAAACCATTCTCCTATATAGCCTCATCTTGGCTCTTTTTCTTTCCCAAACTTTGATTTCTAGTCACTCACTAATCTACCTTCTCTCTCTAGTCTTCATTTCACCTCTAGCCTATCTTATCACTCAAAAATTTACCCAGGAACAAAACCATAAATTAGAAACTCTCCTTTGGCTGAGCCTCGAACTAAAACAAAAACTTTTAGCCCGCGGAGACACCAAACTCGCCAAACACACCGACGACTTAATTCAAGAGCTGAAAGATAATGATTAAAAAATTCTTTCTCTTTTTTTTCATACTTACTACTTACTACTTAACACTTAATTCTTCTGTTTTGGCCCAGCACTTTAGTTCCGACAACTACGTCATTGATTGGGGAAATTTCAATATCACCTCCGGCAACAAGGCCTCGAGTAACTACAAACTCTCTGATACCGTCGGCCAAATCGCCCCGGGAACTTATCAAAAATCCGGAGTTCTATTAAAATCCGGTTTTCAATACATTTACGATACCTTTATTACCTTTGCTTTTTCTATTGACAATTTAGATATCAATTTCGGCATCCTCACTCCGGGTATCGCTTCCACCGCCGTCAATACTGTCACCATTAGCACTCCCTCTGGCCATGGTTATCAGATCAGCTCCCAGGAGTCTCGTCCCTTAAGCTTGGAAAACGGCATCACTATCCCCGATACCGTCTGTGATAGTCCCTGCAACGAATCCACCTCAAACGTCTGGGTTAACTCCTCCACTTATGGTTTTGGCTTTAATGCTTCCGGCGTCGGTGCTTCCTCCTATTTTGTGGACAGCACTTATTTTCGCCAATTCGCCAATTCTTCTGCCTCTCCGGCTGAAACTCCCCAAATATTCATGTCCGAATCTTCCCCGGTAGAAAACCGTCAATCCACCATCACCTACAAGGTTAATATTTCTCCGGCCCAATCTGCTGGTACTTACCATAATTACATCGTTTACACTGCCGTCCCCAAATACTAATATGTCTTCTCTTTCCATCACTCCGGCCACCCTCGAATTCTGGTTAAAACCCGGTGCCACCTATATTCAAAGCTATCAAATAAAAAATACCGGTCAAGCCCCGGTCACTCTCTCCACCTCAGTTGAACAGTGGCTACCCCAAGGTTTCGACGGCGGCTTATCTTATCCGGGGCTTCCCTTAGATTTAAATTTTTCCTTAACTAATTCCGATCTTCACCTTGGCTCTTCTTTTATTCTCAACCCCGGCCAAAGCCGCCAATTGGTCCTAAAAATTTCTTCCCCAGCTGCTCTTTCTCCAAAGGATCTATATTTTACTTTCTTTATCAATCAACAATTGGCTACTTCTGATTCCAACACCACCAATCTTGTCCGATTAGGCAGTCATTTGTTGGTCTCCGTTAGTAATTCCGAATCGGTACCCTCCAAAATCACCGTTTCCAATTTTTCTTTTTCGCCTCTTATTCACGATACTTTCTTTGGTTTTGGCACTTTTGCCGGTCTAGCCGACAACCAATCTGATTTCTTTTCCAAAATTGAAGGCACTATTACTATCTCTAAAAATAACTCCCCCCTCCTACAAATGGAGCTCTTTCCTAATAATGTCCTATCTCACCACCAACGTACTATTTCCTGTCTAAACGACTCCAAACCTGTTTCCTGCCGCCTCGGCCCCCCTCTTTGGCCGGGATTCTATCAAGCCACCCTGTCATTAAAAAATTCAAAAGAAACTTCGACTGTTAATTTTCTTGTTCTCCCTTATTTCCTTATTGCTTTTCTTCTTCTCATCTTCTCATCTTATCATCTAATTAGATACATCAAACCATATCTAGCAAGGCATTAATATCATTGCTAATTGCATATTAATTTCCCATAACTAAGACAATTTACAAATACTACAATAATAAAATGAATTCCACCATTCAAAATATATCAAAAAAAAGTAATCATTATTACTTGACAATTATTTTATTAATCCTTAAAGTGCATGGTAGTGCGCACTAAAATATATAGTATTCTAGTTAGTCTTTTCATTATTGTCGTTGCTTCTTTATTTCTCAAACCCCGTTCTCTTGTTTCTGCCCCACCCACCAGTGTCAGAGATATCTTATCCTCTTCCCAACTCTCCTACTTTGCCAGACTCAATTCCGGTACCACTCAAGTCGGTGACTCGATTCTTAAAGTTGTTGCCTCCGGCAATCCCAGTAATACCACCAATAATCTCTTTGTTGGTGATACTATCGCCATCAGCACCACCGGTATCGGTGTCGGTAGCAGTGGTCCTTTAACCCTCTATACTGTTAAAGACATTAGTAGCACTGCCGCCTTCACTATTAATTCTGGCATCGGTCAAAGTAATGCTTTTGTCAATGCCGCCATTGTCGCCACCCGTTCCGCCATTCATACTATTTCTTTTACTCCCCAATCTAATTCTACCGGCGGTTATTGGGAATTCTTAATCAAAGCTACCAGCCGAACCGGTGAACAATATAACGATGGTATCCCGGATCAGCAAGGTTTTGATCTGGGCGCCACCACCCCCAGTTCCGGCGCTAATGGTCTGGGTACCCGACTAAAAATAACCGATGTTACCTGTCCTAACTGGGGCACTGGTGCTACCACTGCCTACAGCGTCGGTACCACTGTCGTTCTTAATATTGGCTATACCGGTTCCTCCACCCCCACTTCCTTCAATGTCGTCTCCTGTTATCTTGGTGTTGGCGGCACTAACCAAATTGGCACCAGCTACACTGTTACCATTGGTGCCGCCCTAGCTTCCGGTTCTCAATTAATTAACCCTGCTCCGGCTACCAGCCGAACTGAAGGCAACGCCGATGTCTACTCTTTCCTTATCCGTCACAAAGATAGTTCTTCTGCCCTGATCGACGCTGATACTGTCCAGGGAAAAATTGCCGTGGTTGAATCCGTCCGGGTTACCGCCACCGTTGAGCCCACCCTTACTTTCGCCATTGATAATACTAATGTCGGCACTGGCGGCACCCCTTGTGGTTTGGCCGCCTTTGGCAGCAACGCCGCCAACACCTCCGCCACCTCCGTTGCCTTTGGTTCTCTGAATGTCGCCGCTGTCAACGATCTGGCTCAACGCCTCTCCGCCGTCACCAACGCCAGCGATGGCTATATTGTTACTGTCTATGAAGACGGCAATCTCAAAGAGATCAGCAACGGTACCACCATCCCTGACACCACCTGTCCCTCAAATTCTTGCGATATCACTACTCCGGCTGTCTGGAACACCTACACTGCTTCCGGTTGGGGTTATACCCTTCAAAACATCAATGTCGGCACTTCTATTTTCAATTACGCTGCCGGTCACCGGGCTTTTGGCAATGGTGCTGCCAATGCTAAAACCATTATTAGTAACACCTCCACTCCCACTACTACCGAAATTGCCTACATCTGTTATCGAATTGTCGCTTCCACCACCCAAAAGGAAGGTACTTACGAAGGTAAACTTATTTATACTGCCACCGCCACTTTTTAATAAAAATCTAAATCCTAAAACCTAAATTCTAAATAAATTCAATTAACAAAATGATAAAAAATATTCAAATAAAAATTCTTTTTGTTGGGTTCTCTTTAGGCTTTAGTCTTTTGGATTTAGGCTTTGCACGCAGTGCTAATGCACAAGCATTTTTGGGTGTCTCTGCTATTCCTCCCCGATTAGAAATTTCCGTTGAACCGGGCAAAACTGTTACCAAAGAAATAAAAGTCAGAAATGAATCATCCACCGAAAAGATCATTTCTACTCAGGTCAAAGATTTTGTCGTGGTTGATGACCTGGGTACTCCAATTCAGGTTGAAAGTACCGGCGACTTCTCCAACCGCTGGGCCGCTTCTTCCTGGATCCAGGTTTCTGCCGCCAGTCTTAAACTGAAACCCGGTGAAACTAAAACTCTCATGGTTACTGTTATTGCTCCAGAAGACGCTCTTCCCGGTGGCCACTATGCCATAATTCTCCATTCTCCCCAAAATGAAACTGCCCTCTCTGAAACCGGTTCTCTAATCGAAACCAATGTCGGCACCCTAGTCTATGTCACTATTCCCGGTGATATCAAAGAATCTGCCATGATTAAGGACTTCTCCACTCCCCAATTTTCTGAATACGGTCCGATTGACTTCCATGCCACCGTCACCAATCTTTCCGATATTCATATCACCCCCGTTGGTCAAATTGCTATCACTAATTCCTTAGGTTTCAAAACCGCCACTCTACCTCTGGAAACTGTCAACATCTTTCCTTATACCAGTCGTGAATATCGCCAAACTCTCAACCGAAAACTAATGCTAGGTCGCTTTAAAGCCCAATTCGTCGCCGCTTACGGTACCACCGGCCAATTAGTCAACGCCACCCTTTTCTTTTGGGTTATTCCCTGGAGACTCATCTTAACTGTCGTCGCCATCCTCCTAATCATTATTCTAATTGCCAAATTAAACCGAAAATCTAAAATTGATAAATCTCCCGACTCTCCTAAGGTTGAAGAACTGGAAAAAGAACTAAGTGCCCTTAAGAAGAAATATCGTGATCAAAAATAACGATGTTACCGTCTCAGCCGCCATTCCTGAAAATAGTCTGACTATCTTTGGTTATACTGCCCCCCTTTCCCGGGTAGAAATCAGCAACCCCAGTATTTTTTCGGTTACTTATAGTCAAGAAGATGGTTATTTTATTTTTGACAAAATCTATGTCCCCAAGAATACCGGTGAGTATTGCTTGTCATCTACCGATGACAGCTCCCGCGCCACCCCTCCCCTCTGTTTACCCGCTCCGCCGCCCACCAACACCTCCACTGACATTGGCCCGATTATTTTGGCTCCTACCTTGTCCCTAGACAACTCAAAACAAATCTTGACCAGTTCCGGCCAAAGTGTCCCCAACTCTACCCTTACTCTTAATATTTTTCAAACTGAAAAGCAACCCAAACTTACCAAAGCCGCCAACGCCATCGGCCTCCCCCAACTAACCACTACTACTGATTCCGAAGGTCACTTTAGCCTCAATCTCCCCAACCAATACGTCTCCGACTTTCGCTACTTTGCTACTGTCGTTACCCCCGAAGGTTTTCCCTCCGCCAAGTCCAACACTCTCTTTTTTACCTTCCCTCAATCTCCAAGTTATTGGTTTCTTCTTCTTTTTCTGTTACCTCTTTTATTATTATTTTTCCGTCGCCGAAAAATTCGCTATTTACCCGCCGTTCAAACCCACCCACCCTTTTAACAACTCCCTTTAACTCAAAACCCCCTTCCCGATAAATCGGGATTCCCCCTTGAAAAAGGGGGACCTTTATAGCTCTTCCTTACTTTAATATATAATTAATTTGATGACCACTAAAAAATTACTTTTTATCATTATTCTTTTAGCCGGTCTCACCGTCAGCATTGTTTTAGTTTCCCGCACTGCTATTTTCTCCCCCCGCGCCACCTCTTCCAATCAAAACGCTATCAACATTCAAAACTCTTATCTCTTTGCCTCTCCTCTCACCGCCAAAGCCGACGGCAATGAAAAAGTCCGTCTGACTATTTTTCTTTTGGATAACCGCGGTATCGGTGTCCCCCAGAAAAAAGTTGATCTTTCCCTCCCCTCTGCTGTTCACACTATTGACATCCAATCTACCACCGATGATACCGGCAAGGCCATTTTTGATGCCTATTCCACCACCCCCGGCTCTTTTGAAATCACCGCCCAAATCTCTTCCATCCGTCTTCCCCAAAAAGTGAGAATAACATTTTATTAAAACTCCTTCCCTCTTCAAATCTCCCCATTTCGCTACGCTCAATGACCCCCTTTGACAAAAGGAGGTCCAAAAACTAGTTTTTCTCTTTCAATTATTATGTTTTTCAAATCATTTTTTATATTTTCCAATTCATTAAATACCTGATCATTAGTGTACCTAACTGTTTTAATCTGATATTTTTTAGTTTCATGTGAGTCACCATCAATTTCTATCGCCAGCATCAATTTAGAACAGTAAAAATCTATATTTTATTTTGTCATACTGTAATACATAAATAATTATCATTACTAGATTCCCCTTTTGTCAAAAGGGAAAACCCCGAAGGGGAAGGAGATTTGCTTTATAATAAATCCAGTGTCTCGACTATCTTTCAAAAGCCTAATCATCATTGTCTTGTTTCTCCTCATTCCTATTGTCTTTCTCCTCCGGTTAAATCAAAAAGGAAGTACCGTCCTAGCCGAATGGTAGAACGATTCCTGGTCCTATCGTCAGGCCATCAATATCTCTTCTCACTCTGTTGGCGAAACCAATGTCTATATCATTGCCACTGTCAACATCGGTTCTACTGCCAAAGCTCAAGCCGACGATGGTGATTTTAGGTTTACTGATGCCACTGGTTCTCTTTTGGACTATTACCTTGCTTCCGGCGCTGGCACCACTGCCCCTGTTTTTCATATCTTAATTCCTTCTTTTCCCGCCGGTGCTTCTACCTACTACGCCTACTATGGCAATGCCTCTGTGACTAATGGCTTTCTTGCCTCTGGCTTCTCTACCCAGGCCAGCAACTACACCATTGGCTCCTACTCCTCCGAAAAAACCGGCGGCGGCCCTGTCGCTTGGTGGAAATTCGACGAAGGCGTCGGCACCACCTCCGCCGATTCTTCGGGTAATTCCAACCTCGCCACCTTTGGTACCGGCGATTCTGCCCCCACTTGGTCTTCCGGCAAATTTGGTATCGGTACCAGTTTCGATGGGAATGATTATGTGACTTTT
>Ga0100394_1001063_pt1 | contig 22800 bp, 19 predicted proteins | sample CryGeymeta201518_FD_81549 | JGI IMG/M metagenome (GOLD analysis project Ga0100394, IMG submission 81549) | Groundwater microbial communities from Crystal Geyser aquifers in Utah, USA - Crystal Geyser metaG 2015-18 | ecosystem: Environmental > Aquatic > Deep subsurface > Groundwater | place: USA... | reverse complement strand
TCGACCCATAGTACAGATCCATGGTTAGGAAAATATAGATTTACAAACAGTATGATTCCATCAATACAACAGATTAGTAAATCGATTGAAGGATTATTTGTTATGGAAGATTGGCACAATTTCGGACCAGATTATGACAAAACATTGATGCAATGGTACAAAAACTTCGAAAAAAATTGGAATAAACTAAGTGTAAATTACGACGAACGATTCCACCGAATGTGGCGCTACTATTTATTGCAAAGTGCAGCGGGTTTCCGTGCTCGCAAATTGCAATTATGGCAAATAGTTTTATCTAAAAATAACGTGAGCGACGTGTACAAATCAATTAGATAATAGCAACCCAATAATTATGGCTGTGTCAGTTGAAGATTTAAAGAGACTAGAATGTATTCGGCATCAGACCAATATAAATATTTCAACTGGTTGTCATCCGCGATAAACAAAATTTTGATTTCACACCACTACTTTGCTATCACTACGACAACGTTCAAGAGTTTTGTAGTACGACTGGCGCCGCAACCCTTAGGCTTTGTGAAAACGAAGCTATATAAAGATACGGCTCGGACTGAAAATTCCAACAGTGTATAATAAACAAGCATATGATTAAAAAAATCAAACAACAAATTCCGCGATTGGTTGAGTTTGCAAAGAAACATCGATTACCGCTATCAAGCGCGACCATAGTCATTATTTTAATTACAGCTTTATTTACAGCCATTCCCGTAGTTAGTATAAATAACGTAAAACTGGTTAATTTAGGTGCGTCGGTTCGAATTGACTTAGGACAGACTGTTCAATTAAAAAACGGTAGCGTGACAGTAAAGATTCAGCGTTTTATAGATGATTCTTGTCCCGATGGCAGAAAATGTTTTGGGCCTAAACAAATAACCGGCGTAGTATATGATTCCCGAATAGACGGACGTAAATTAAGTGTCGATTCGTTTAAAAAGATAGCCAATTCGAATTATCAAATCGAAACCGTGTCTTCGGACTATAAAACCTACGCTGAGATAAAGATAGTAGGTAGTAGGTCATAGATGGTAGATAAAAAAATAAGTATTACCGTTAAGCCAAACAGCAAAAAAGGCCCATTAGTTGAAGTGAAGCCTGACGGTTCATTGATAGTTTACATACGCGAAATAGCAGCCGACGGCCAAGCAAACGACGCATTGATAAAACTATTATCAAAACATTTCAAAGTTGTAAAAACTAAGATTACAATCGTCCGTGGTCACACATCAAAACACAAAATCGTGTCTATTGTTTAGCTAGACGTTCAATTAAATACGGTTTGTCTATTTTTGATGAACTTATATCATCGCTAACACGATATATTTTTAATTGTTCGGGGCTATACGGTTTAATGATTTTATAAATCGAATTCATATCGCTGATTGTAGGGCTCAACCAATCAGCTTCATCTTCGGGCCTAACAATAACTGGCAGGCGACTAGGAATCATCTCATTATCAGTGTCGCTAGCCGTAGTAATTATTGAACACATTCCCCAGGTGATGCCATCAGGATCAGTCCAAGTGCCATAAACGCCCGCAAATGAGAACAATGATTGATCAGCCGTTTGAATATAATATGGAGTTTTGCCGGTTTCTAAATTTTTCCATTCAAAAAAACCATTGGCAGGAATCAAACAGCGCTGTTCGCGAATCGCGCGAGACCAAGTTGGTTTGTCGAAAATCGCTTCTGATTTGGCATTATAAGTTTTGTAACGAAAGATAGAATTAGTATCCTTGGCTTCTGCCGGGACAAAACCCCATTTCATCGATTCAATCTGATTAACGCCATTGCGATTAACAATTACAACCACTGACTGTGCAGGATTAATATTGTAATGAGGTCGAACGCCTCTTGGTACGCCGCTATCAGGCGCAAATCGTTTGCTAATTTTGTCTATTTCGTATAATGCGTACTTTGAAGTCATATCGTAAGTATAGCGCATAACAGGTGAGAGACATGATAAAATTGATAGATTGCGTATGAAGATATTAATTGCAACACATAACCTAGCAAAGCTTAAAAGATATAATAAAATTTTAGGCTTAATAGATAATATTGAAATTGTCTCTTTAGCAGACATAAATATTTCTGAAAAAGTCGAAGAAAACTACGCCACTAACACCGAAAATGCCCTACATAAAGCCAGGATTTACGGCGAATTATCAGACCTAATTACCGTCGCCGCCGATGAAGCTTTGATGACAAACTTTTTGCCAGATAATGAACAACCAGGCGTATACGCTCGCAGATTCTCTGCCGACAAAACAGAACTAACCGATGACGAAGTAATTGATGTTTGGCACAAGATTTTTGAATTATATCCTCAACCCGACAAACAATTCATTTGGAGTTTTGCAGTCGCATTTTATAATCCCAAAACTAAATCCAGCGGCGTACAATGTGTTGAACAAATATCATACACATCAAGATATTTTTCAACAATTTTGCATCCTGGTTATCCAATGTCGTCATTCCTATCATCAGAAAAAGACGGCAAACCATATACCGAAATGACTGACGCCGAAAACGAATCTACTGATATCAAAAACTTTGCAAATTTTGTTTCTGTGTTTAAAAGATGGCTGGAACAAAATCTTTCATAACACCCGTATTCTAAGAGTAGCAATTTGACTTTTAAGCACAAGCGCGATAGTGTAGATTCAACATTACATACTCTTACGGGAGATTACATCAATGAAATTTTCGAAAAAAAACGCAAAACAAAATACAACCGAGCTTCGCGGTGAATTATCACGAGCACACTTAATAATTTCTTTGCTTTCGTTAATTGCAATCGTACTTTTGATCGTCGGATCAACTATGGAGGTAGGGTTTGATGCAAATTTGTCGACTATCGCCAGCACTTTTTTGGCGCTATTAGCAATCGTATCTTTGTGTATATCCTATAACTTGTTCAAGCACAAAAAATAACTATTTGATTGCGACTAATTCTATATCAAAAACCAAATCTGAATTTGGTGGAATATTTGCCGCTGCACGTCGTGATCCATAAGCCATTGCAGCTGGAATAATCAATCGACGAGTTCCGCCAACTTTCATACCAGGTACACCAATTGTCCATCCAGTAATAACTTGGTTCAGTCCAAATGTTGCTGGACTGCCAAAATCATGCGAGCTTTGAAAAATCGTACCATCAGATACCAAAGCACCCGTATAATGCGCTTTAATGGTTGCGTCCTTAGTCACAACTTCGCCCGTACCTTCAACTAAATCAATAATTTGCAAATCTGCAGATGGAACAGCTGGTTCAAATGCAAATAATTTTGTACCTTCGAGTTTTGAATTATTCATAAATCTATTATGGCACAACAAACGACAGCCACATATTGCAAAAAACAAGCACAACCATCATAATGTCTAACAGATTAGCGTAAGAAGTAGGGGGCAACATAAAACCAGTCACGTTAACAGCTTTTTGGCATCGCCGAATCTGCGAGGCGTCTTTTTTGATAGCTGCAGCTGTTATTGCGCTGTACTTATGGACCACCTACGGAACCGCACCAGGACAAGAAATAAGATTATTAGTCGGTCTGCCAGCCGTTATCATGGCCTCTGTCGTCGCTATAATCAGCCTGACGACATACATTCGCGTTCCACAAAAAAGCGCTTTTGCAGTTGATCTTATTATTTATCTGCTTTTAATCGCAACGTCCGCCGCTCTGATAGTCACCACTGGCAATGCATCATCGCCATTTATTGCTACCTGGTTATTAGTCAGCGTATTTGCCGGTGTTTTCGGATTATGGGGGACATTGCCAATATTAATCGCTACCAGCACTTTTACGGCCATTCAATTTATTAACGCAAACTTTAAAACAGAGGTAATAGTTGCGATAGTATTCAGCGGATTATTACCTATGATCGCCGGTTTAATCATATGGCGTAGCAAATCAGACAAAGACGAATCAGGCAGTGATGCCAGGGCATACAAAAACCTTGCCAGCGAATTAAACGAAGTCGCCAGCAAATCAGAAGTAGTTATTAATGCCATCGGTGATGGAGTTATAGCTATCGATAATCAAGGTGTTATCCAGCTAATAAATCCAGCCGCTCAACAAATTATTGGATGGGGTAAACAAGACGCTTTGGCATTAAATTACAAATCCGTTCTTCAATTAGTCAATCAAAAAGACGAGGCATTAGACGCCGCCAGCGACCCGATTCAACAATCGCTTAATATCAACCAGCAAATCCGTACAAATAATCTGACATTAATGACTAACAGTGGCAAAAAACTAATGATTTCACTAGTAGTTTCACCGGTCGGAGAAGTTGGGTCTGGTGTTATTGTGGTTTTCCATGACGCAACCAAAGAAGTAGCCGAAGAACGCGAACAAGCCGAATTTATTTCAACAGCCAGCCACGAAATGCGCACGCCAGTTGCATCAATCGAAGGCTATTTGGGATTAGCTATAAATCCACAAACAGCCACAGTGGACAGTAGGGCACAAGATTATATCTTAAAAGCTCACGCCTCAGCTCAACACTTGGGCAGATTATTCCAAGATTTATTGGACGTATCCAAAGCCGACGATGGTCGCATATCAAATAACCCCAAAGTCGTCGATATTGTAACTTTCTTGCACGAAATCGTTCAAGGACTTGAGCAAAAAGCCACCGAAAAAGGCCTCAAACTAACATACAAACCAATGCCGTCAGACACGAAAGAACGTCATATAACTCCTGTATACTCTGTTAATCTAGATAATGATCACATACGTGAAGTTGCTAATAATTTAATTGAAAATGCTATCAAATATACACCAATGGGCGAAGTCGTCGTCGATGTTAATGGCGATGACGATCACGTCGTAATTAGCGTCAAAGACAGTGGTATTGGTATACCGGTCGAAGACATGCCACATTTGTTCCAGAAATTTTATCGAGTCGATAATATCAATACTCGCGAAATTGGCGGAACCGGACTTGGCCTGTATTTATCACGCCGATTAGCTGAAATTATGGGCGGACGCATCTGGGCAGACAGCGCCTACGGCAGTGGTAGTACGTTTTACGTTGAACTACCTCGAATCAGCAGCCAAGAGGCTAATCAGTTAATTGAACAGGAAGCCTTTAAAGCTCAGCAAGAGGCCAACCAAATAGCTGCTTCTCAACCTGAACCTAATCCAGCAATGCAAGATAAGGTTTTTGTTCAATCACAGCCCGCACCTGACGTTCCCGCCAGACCAGTTGCAATTCCTTCACAATCAGCAGCCCCAGCCCAGATCTATACTCAACCTCCAGTTCAACAAGTTCCAAATCATACTCCAACAGTAATTGAATCTCCACGAGTCATACCATCCGCCCCAACCACTACTCAATCTCAGCCAACCGAACAGCCTAATGCTGCCGTAAAACCAGCTACATCAGTGCCTAGGGGCCAAGCTTTGACCCCTGAACAGATTGCCGCATACGTCGCTCAGCAGCGCGCTCTAGCTCAACAACAAGCAGCGCAGCAGCCAACACCTCAACAGTCGAACATCAGACCACAAACCTTATCTATACCGGTAAGGGAACCACGATAGTGAGAAGAATAAACATAAAGGCTATGGTATTTCCTAGCTTAACTATAGTACAATGGAGACAAATATGACCAAAATTATGTTAGTTGAAGATGATAAAAGCCTACGAGAGATCTATGGCATACGTTTAATTGCCGAAGGCTATGACATCAAATCGGCAGGTGACGGCGAAGAAGCTTTGGCGATGGCCATTAAAGAACGCCCGGACCTAATCATCAGCGACGTTATGATGCCTAAAATCAGCGGATTTGATATGCTAGACATCTTGCGAGCCACTCCAGAGACCAAAGACATCAAGATAATCATGATGACAGCCCTTAGCAGTGAAGATCAACGCGCACGCGGTGAATCACTAGGCGCAAACCGCTATCTAGTTAAATCTCAGGTTGGCATCGAAGATGTCGTTCGCACAGTACATGACGTTTTGGCTGATGCGCCAACCGCAGCAGCGCCCACAGCTTCACAATTATTTGGTGCTCCAGCATCATCTGCAACTGTCGCTAACCCTCAATCATTTAGTTTGCCAGCTCGACCAATGTCTGCGCCAACACCTACAGCAGCACCAGCTCCTGCCCAAGCTACATCTACTCCCGCTGCTCCAACTACAGTTTACACTCCAGAACCAAGCGTTCAACCATCAATGATGCCTCAACCAACTGCGCCATTTTCTTCACCAGCTCCTGCATCATTAGGCGCCCAAATGACTAGCCCAGTTCAACAACCAGCCCCAGCTCCCGCACCAGTAGTTAATTTATCTCAACCTTTTACGCCTCCCCCTGTGATGCCAACACCTATGCCTGAACCAAAGCCAGTTATAACTGCACCAAATATTGACATGTCACCTCAACCAGCGCCAACATATGCGCCTACGCCAGTCATAACATCTGCACCAGCTCCAATTTCAGCCCCAACTCCAGCTACTGCGTCAACACCTTTTCAAGACGTAATCGCACCACAACCATCAACAACATCAGCTCCTGATATTGCAGCTTTGATTGCCCAGGAACTAAACAATAGACCTGCTGCGGCTCCACAAAACCCAGTTCAGTAAGCGACACCGCCCGCTAACCCTGTTATACTGCTAATATAATGATTGAACAACCTTCTAAAACTTTACGTCTAAATAAATACCTAGCGCTTCAATTAGGCGTATCTCGTCGTGAAGCAGATAATATGATCGATGCCAAACGAGTGACAATTAACGGAAAAGCTACCACTTTGGGCGCCCGTTTTAGCGATGGTGATAAAATCGCCGTTGATGGCAAAGTATTGGGAAGCAAAGTCGCTTACAGGTATGTTGCCTTGAACAAGCCATCAGGCTACGTCTGTTCACGCGCTCAACAAGACGCCAACCCAACTATTTACGAAATATTACCGCCTTCACTACATGACCTAAAAACCGTTGGACGTCTAGATCTAGACAGTAGCGGACTAATTTTGCTATCAAATGACGGTGATTTCACTTACGAAATGACACACCCTCGTTTTTCAAAAGTAAAAATCTATAACGTCCGATTAGAAAGTGCCTTGTCGCCACTACACCAACAAATGATTAGCGATTACGGTGTAATTTTGGAAGACGGACCAAGCAAAATGCAACTAGAACGAATGAACGAAGTCGACCGCAAAAGCTGGATTGTCACCATGCGTGAAGGTCGCAACCGCCAGATTCGCCGCACCTTCGGCTCACTTGGTTATACAGTTTTGAAACTTCACCGAACAAACTTTGGTAACTACGCCATTGGCGACCTTGAAGAAGGCAAATTCAAAATCGTCGAAAAGCTATAGGTATTAGGTAAATCTCGCTTATGTTCGCAACTAAGCGCCATCTCTGTTATAATAACTCAATATTATGGCTTCAAAACTACCTACAGTTGCGATTATTGGTCAAGCGAACGTCGGCAAAAGTTCGCTTTTTAACAGACTCGTCCGTTCACAACAAGCAATCGTAGCTCGTGAAGCCGGTACTACTCGCGACAACGTCATCGGTCGCGTTGAATACCAAAAACACAGTTTCTGGCTAGTTGATACCGCTAGCCTTAAAGACCCAGAAGATGATTTTGAAGCGTTAATCCAAGATCAAATCGAAGAAGCCGCCGCAGCCGCTGATATTATTTTGGTTGTCGTCGACAGTAGCCAATACCCAAGCGATTCAGACCGACTTGTCGCCAAAAAAGCTTTACGAAGCAAAAAACCAGTAATTTTGCTAACCAATAAAGCCGACCTAAAAGAAAGCCTACCAATCGACGAATTCCGCAAGCTTGGTATCAAAGAAATCATCCGCACCAGCGCCGAACATAATCAAGGCATTGTTGATGTTTTAGACACCATTGTCGACATTATTCCAGCTAAAAGTGAATACATTCCAGATGACATTTTGCGAGTTGCCCTAATCGGCCGCCCAAATGTTGGTAAAAGCTACCTATTCAATACGCTTGCCGGCAAACAACAGGCCATCGTCGCCAACGTTGCCGGTACTACTCGCGACGTCAACCGAATTTCAACCCGTTATGGCGATCGTGACATTGAATTAATTGACACTGCTGGTATGCGCAAACCAGGTAAACAAGAAGTTGGAATTGAAAAATTCAGCGTGTTACGTACTTTGGCTGCAATCGAAGAATCCGATATTTGTTTTCTATTAATGGACGCAAACGAACTAAATACCCAGCTTGACCAACGCATCGCCGGTATCATTGACGAAGCAGGCAAGGGCATGGCAATTGTCATCAGCAAATGGGACAGCGTCGAAGGCAAAGATGCCTACACTCGCGATGAAATCGCTCCTAAAATCACTCGAACTTTCGATTTTACTCCTTGGGCGCCACTTATTTTCACTAGCGCCGTCACTGGTCAGAACGTTACAAAATTATTTGACCTAGCAATTGACATCGATAATCGACGCAAACAACAGACAAAAACTCGTGTTTTGAATGATTTATTGCAAGAAAGCATCAAACGTCATCCACCTGCAGGCCTTAAAAATACTCATCCAAAACTTCGCTATATGGTTCAAACCGACACAACACCGCCATGGTTTGTAATTTACGGTTCTAACCTTAAATTCCTACACTGGAGCTATAAACGATTCTTGGAACGCCAAGTCCGCGAAACTTATAACTACACCGGAACGCCTATAAAATTCAGCTTCCGCGATGAAAAACAAATCAAAGCCAACCGTAAGAAAGCCCAACTCGAAAAAGAAAAGCTAGCGCACGAATCGGAGGAATAATAGTGAAGATTATTTTTGCTCAAGGCAACCCAGGACCAGATTACGCCGGAACCCGACACAATATCGGATTTATTTCTATTGATACACTAGCGAATAAACTTGAAGCTGGATGGACCAATAAACCAAAATTCCATGCCCTAATAGCCAATGGCACCATAGGTAGTGAAAAAGTGCTATTTATTAAACCAACCACCTTTTATAACGAAACTGGCGTATCTGCCCGAAAACTAATTGATTTTTACAAAATAGACCCAGCCAAAGATTTGCTAGTCATTCACGATGATCTGGCATTACCATTTGGAACCATTCGCGTACGTGGACGGGGAAGTGATGCCGGTAATAATGGTATCAAATCACTCAACACTCACTTGGGACCAAATTATACCCGCATTCGCGTTGGTATATTAAACGAATTCCGCGATGTAATGGGCGACACTGATTTTGTCGTATCAAACTTCCGCAACGCCGAAACCCGCCAACTGAAAAAAACCATCATCCCACAAATCATCGAAATAGTTGAACAGTTTTGCGACAACAAACACACTCACACCAGTTATAAGATTGGCTAATAGCTATTGGCTATTGGAATATGGCTTCGCTGTACAGCGAATTAATCTCACTACTAAATAAGTAAAAATGTCGACTTGCCGTGACAATAATAAGATCGGCTGTTAACTTACCGTTAAAATAGTTTGTTTTATTTCTTGATTGTCGAGGACTACCCGAACCCACTGTAATCAGTAGCGAGAGGGCGATCCCTTTAGGGTCGTTCCGCAGACAACAAAGAATGAAACAAATTATTTTAAACGCGCAAGTTAAGTGGCGATTGTTTATTTGTCACGACAAGTCGACAAATAAAAAAGCGTTCACAGCAAGGGTGGGCATCGCTGTGAACGCTATTTTACCCTTTAACCCACCCGTGGGTATGCGCAACATTCTCGATCAAATCGCAGAAGTCCGCTGGTTAAAGGGATTAGTATATATACAACGCTTTGTACTCGAAGTACCATTTCTTAAGGATGGAGGGTAGTCTACCTTAAAAACACATTGTATATAATCTAACATTTGTGAACTTACCGCTTGACCATTAATTATAGTTGTGATGGATAAGCGAGCGAAGCGCAGACAATCCGACAGAGGTGAAGCCGTAGCTTCATCGATGGAGGATTGGCGCGATGCAGCCGCTTAGTTGCACAAATATAATTGTATTGCCAGGCGGTAAGTTCACTATTAGAATAGGGGGTATAAGGTGCGTTTGGTTAATCTCGCAATGTAACCAATCGTCAACAATAGTAGCACGTATTTGACATAAAGTCAACACTTAGCGACACAAATCATATGAAAATCAATACCATATCACCCCAAGACAATAATTATTTACAGATTATATCTACTATTGCTAATCCACCGAAAAAGTTTTATTTTATTGGAAAGCTGCCTGAGAAACGGACGCCAACTGTTGCAATAATCGGATCCCGCAAACCAACAGCATACGGTAAAGAGGTGACTTATCAATTAGCATACGACCTAGCACGACACGGTATTATTATTGTTAGCGGTTTAGCACTAGGTGTTGACGGTTTAGCGCATAGGGCAACCATCGATGCCGGCGGTAAAACCATCGCAGTGATGGCTAATGGGGTAGATATTATATATCCTGCAGCTCATATGGGCCTTTCTAGGGACATCTTGGGCCATGGTGGCGCTATTGTTAGTGAATATGAGCCAGGCGTCGAGGCGCGCGATTTTCAGTTCTTGGATCGTAACCGAATCGTCAGCGGACTATCTGATGCGATTATAGTCACTGAGGCCGCTGCTCGCAGCGGTACATTATCAACAGTAATGCATGCTCTGGAACAGGGGCGGGAAGTATTTGTCGTACCTGGTAATATAACCAGCCCGCTATCAGCCGGTTGTAACAATCTAATCAAACAGGGCGCGCATCCAATTACATGCGCCAATGACGTCATCGAAATCATTGCCCCGAGCTTATTACAGACTCAATCATTACTACCACTAGGCTCTACACCGTTAGAATCAAAAATAATCGGATTATTGCAATCTGGCATTCGCGATGGCGAAGAACTGCAAACTTTATCAGAGGTAAACGCCAGCGAATTTTCATGCGCCATTACGATGATGGAAATATCTAGCACCATCCGCGCGCTAGGTGGTAATCAATGGACATTAAAACGCTAGTTTTGAGCGCCTATGGTAAAGTTGTTGTTGCGACTGGCACTAAACTAACAGAAGTTGAATTGTCTCCTAATTGTCCTGCATTATTTTGACCCCAACAATAAGCCTTATTATCACTGGCAACTGCACAAGTATGTGTAGAACATGTAGCAATAGACCTTAGAGTTTTACCACTCAAAGCACCAGTCATATCTACTGCCGTAGGGTTACCTCCGGTAGTAGTACCGTCGCCAAACTGACCACCATTATTTTGGCCCCAACAGTATGCACTACCACTACTTGCAATAGCACAAGTTGAATTTTCACCAGCAGCGAGAAACGTAAAGGTCTTGCCACTAAGTAGACCCGTGGTGACTGCGGCAGGGGACGTGCTACTTCCTACTGCGTAATTGCCCCAGCAGTATAACAAATCGTCGGTGGCAATTGCACATGTATGACCCTGTCCTGAAACAATTGTTTTTAGAGTTTTACCGCTAAGAACACCTGTCATATTAACCGCAACTGGAACGTTACTGTCAACGGCAGAACTATTTCCTAATTGACCCGCATAGTTCCAACCCCAACAATAGCCTTTATTGTCAGAAGCTATTACGCAAGTATGAGCATAGGATCTGCCATCAGCAATCATTTTTACTGTCTTACCGCTCAACACCCCAGACCTATCAACAGCCACCGGAGCATTGCTCTGAGTGTTATTACCATTTCCAAGTTGACCTTCAACGTTACGACCAAAACAATATACATTGTCGTCAGATGCAACAACACAACCGTGATAATATTGAGAAGCTATTTTCTTGATAGTTAAACCATTTAAAGCACCAGTCATATATAGAGAGGTAGGGGAATCAGGACCTGAGGTAGTATTATTGCCTAACCAGCCCTGATTATTACTGCCCCAACAGTACGCCAACCCTTCCGAAGTTAACGCACAAGTATGATCTTGCGAGGCCCTTATATCTACAAGTGTCTTGCCGTTTAGGGGACCGCTTGTATATATTGGCGTTGGCACAAGGCTACCTGCACCCGTATTGTTCCCAATTCGGTTACTTGCGCCCCAGCAATAACCCAAACCATTAGACCCAATACCGCATGCGTGATAATCTCCGACAGCAACTCTTTGCCACGGCGATTGACCAGGAGCTAAGTGCTCGGACCAAACACCGTCCATTACCGTACCAGTTACTGATGATATATATGATGCGCTAGAGCCAGCAGCGGTAGAAGTAGCACTTAAATAATAGTTGTCACCGTCAACAGTGTATTGATAAATTGTACCTGTGCTTTTTGATAAACCCCTACCGCCGTTTGCAGTAACTTCAGACGATGGGTATGTACCATTTGTGGCCTTGTCCATCTCAAGTTGAGTTGATGCACTTTTTAAATCAGACTCTAGTGTAGCAGCGGCGGCTTTTTGAGTTATACCTGTATAAGAAACTACTGTTAACGCGGCGAGTATACCAATGACTACAATTACTACTAAGAGCTCGACTATAGTGAACCCTGATCGTTTCGACTTTCGACTGTTGGCTTAACATATATACACTATGTATATCACCCAAATAATATAAGCACAAGCATTAATTAAGAATGCCCTATGATGTACAAATCTATTACGTTCAAATATTCTCCTAGGTTTACAAATCAAAACAAGTTGCGTAGTATAAGGCATTGTCAATGAGCAAGAATTTAGTAATCGTAGAGTCACCAGCCAAAGCAAAAACTATCGAGAAGTATCTGGGTAGTGATTTTACAGTACTTTCCAGTGTTGGCCATATCCGTAGTATCGTCAAAAAAACCAGCGACGGCACACCGCCAATTGACGTCAAAAATGACTATAAAACAACTTACGAAATTGATATTGATAAAAAGAAAATTATTTATGGGCTAAAAAAAGCCGTATCTGCCGCCGACACCGTCTGGCTCGCAACCGATGAAGACCGCGAAGGAGAGGCGATTGCCTGGCATCTTTGCGAAGTCTTGAAACTCGATACCAAAACAACCAAACGTATCGTTTTTCATGAAATCACAAAGAGCGCCATCGAAGAAGCTATTAAAAACCCACGCACGATTGATATGGACTTGGTCCGGGCTCAACAAGCTCGACAAATCTTGGACCGTTTAGTTGGTTTTGAACTGTCACCAGTCGTCTGGCGCAAAGTCCCTGGCGGTAAATCTGCCGGTCGAGTTCAATCACCAGCCGTTAGACTATTAGTCGAACGCGAACGCGAAATTGATTCATTCAACGGATCATTTACATTCAAAGTTATCGCTGAATTTACCCATAACGGCGATACGATTAAAGCTGAGCTACCAGGAAAATTTGATACCGAATTAGAAGCAACCGAGTTTTTGAATAGTTTGATTGATTCTACATTTACAGTATCGGGCGTCACTACCAGCCCAGCATCACGCAATCCTGGCGCGCCATTTACAACCAGCACATTGCAACAAGAAGCTAATAGCCGACTAGGTTTTGGCATCAAAGCTACAATGTCCAGCGCTCAAAAACTTTACCAAGAAGGTAAGATTACCTACATGCGTACTGACTCGGTCACGTTAAGTGGTCAGGCGATTGCCATGGCAGCTGATTATATTAAATCTCAGTTTGGCGAACAGTATAGTACCGTGCGAGCCTTCAAAACCAAAAGTGCCAGCGCTCAAGAGGCTCACGAAGCCATCAGACCAACTAACATGCGCTTAGAGCGCGGCAGCAGTAATGAATACGAACAAAAGTTATATGACCTGATACGTCGTCGTACGCTCGCTAGTCAAATGTCGCCAGCTAAATTAGAGAAAACTGTCATCACTATTGCGATTAGCAGTGGTAAAAATGTTTTTGAAGCCAAAGGCGAAGTTATTATATTTGACGGATTCTTGAAAGTTTACGGTGGCAGCAAAAAAGACGCCGAGATTTTGCCGTCTGTAACAACAGGTGACACGCTAAATCTAGCGTCTGCCGGCGCTCGACAGGTGTTTGCACGACCACCAGCTAGATATAGTGAAGGTAGTTTAGTTAAAAAACTTGAAGAGTTAGGCATTGGCCGCCCATCAACTTATGCAACTATTATTAATACTGTTCAAGTTCGTGGTTACGCCGAAAAAGGCGAATCCGAGGGCAACCCACGCGAAATTATTACATTAAATTTGAAAAATAACTCCGTAAAACGTGACATCATAAGTGAGAAAACTGGATCTGATCGTGGAAAATTAGTCCCCACAGCTGCCGGCGAAATAGTCAGCGACTTTTTATCAGGTCATTTTGAACAAATTGTTAATTACGGATTCACCGCCGAAGTAGAATTGGGCTTTGACAAAATAGCCACTGGCGCCCTGGCACGCAACACAATGTTGGATGGTTTTTATATTCCATTCCATAAATTGATTGAAAACTCAGGTGGAATAGACCGTAGTTCAGTCGCCAAAGCCCGCGAAATCGGCATTGATCCTAAAACAAATAAACCAGTCATGGCACGTTTTGGTCGTTTTGGACCAATGTTACAACTTGGTGGCGGGGAAGGTGATGAAGATAAACCACAATTTGCTCCAATTCCTGCCGGACGTAAAATCGAAAACGTCACCCTCAAAGAAGCTTTACACGCCTTTAAATTGCCTAGAATTGTCGGAACTACCCATGAAGGCGCAATAATCAAAGCCAACATTGGCCGTTTTGGACCATATATTCAAGTCGATAAAACATTTGTAAGTATTAAACCACTTGACCCACACACAATCACCCTAGACGAAGCCCTAGAATTATTCAGCGCTAAACAAAAATCAGACGCTGAAAAAAATATTACTGACTTTGGCGATGGCATTAAAGTATTAAAAGGTCGTTTTGGTCCATATATTACTGACGGTGTTAAAAATGCCAAAATTCCAAAAGGCACTGAACCATCAGATATAACCCATGAACAGGCCAAAGCACTGATTGCTGATGCGCCTGCTGCTAAAAAAGGCCGATTTACCCGCAAAAGCACGACGGTTAAAAAGCCGACCGCAAAACGAACCACCAAAGTCAAAACTCGACGTAAAAAAGCCTAGAACACTATTTACATAACATGTCTACTTCATGCTATAATGAGCACAGTATACAAAATGTTTGACATTATAAAAATTATATTTTATAATTAATGTAAATCTAATAGAAAACTATTTCCGAAGTGGGCAGAGAGCAACATGAGCATTATGAGCGATACAGCCGAAAAAGAACAAACAATCGACCTTCAAGCCACAGTTAAAGACATTTTAAGTATCATTGATCAAGAACGTGAACGTGAAATTATTACACGACGTTTCGGACTTTATGAACGCCGTGAAACACTTGAACAAATTGGTGAACTATTAGGCATTACACGCGAACGCGTCCGCCAATTGGAAAAAGCAATTCTAAACAAGCTCAAAACCGCGACTGAGAGCGGCAAGGTAACATCAATCAACTCGATTGAAAAAGTTATTGTTCGCAAATTAACCGAACTTGGACGCATCGCTCGTGTCCAAGATTTAACTAGCCATCTGTTAAACAACACCAGTGACCAACGCGAACGCGCTCACGTTGCATTTATCGCCGAATTAGCACCAGGCCTAACCGTCGTAAATGAAAACGACAATTATTTCCATAGTGTCGGCATCAAAGATTACGGTGATGATAAAAAAATACGAGCCGAAGTTGATGAGATTGTTGCAACTATTAAAAAACACGGCGAGCCACTAACAATCGAACAATTGCATGATCAGTTGTCGTATGAACACCCAGATCATGTTCGTGCGCTTGCTAGCGTATCTAAATTACTTGCTCACCTCAAAGATAGTTGGGGACTAGTAAAATGGCCGACCGTCAACCCAAAGAACATTCGTGACAAGATATATGTCATCTTGGCTGAAAATACTAAACCAATGCACTTTTCAGAAATTGCTGGATCTATCAAAGACAGTAGTTTTAAACGCAAAAACGTTACAACTCAGGCCATCCACAACGAACTTATCAAAGATAACCGATTTGTTCTAATTGGTCGTGGTATCTATGCGCTTAACAGTTGGGGTTTTGACCGCGGAACAGTCGCTGATATCATCGCTGAGGTTCTAAAGCAATCAACAACGCCTTTACACCGTGACGAAATCGTCAAACGCGTTCTAAAAAGCCGCCAGGTCAAGGAAACGACTATTTTGTTGAACCTACAAAGCAAACCTCAATTCAAACGTGTAGCCAAGGCAACATACGCTTACGAACAAAAATAACAGGGCGTTGCCAAGTTGCCTCCCTAGTGAGACAATAAAAGAGTAACCATGGGCGTAATATCATCTATCATAACTTTTGTACTACAGTGGTATGTATGGCTGCCAATCGTTCTTGTTTTGGCATACTTAACTTGGCGTAATTATCGACGTATAGACGCTGTCGCTAATGTAGACAGTGATTTATTGGTACTTGAAATCCCAAAAGCCAACGATAAAAGCGAATTAGCCGCTGAACAGTTATTTGCCAGTCTTCACGGAATCTTACGCGACGAAGACGAATTGCGACTGAATAAAGGCGTGCAAGAACATCTAAGTTTCGAAATTGCATCTGTTAATGGTCAAATTCGATTCTATGTATGGGTACCTCGCAGCCTACGAAGTTTCGTTGAGGGTCAGATTTATTCACAATATCCAACCGTCCAAATTCGCAAAGCCGACGAGGATTACGTCATGCATGAAGCCGAACATAGCGTTGTTTACTCTTCCGAAATGACACTTACAGCTAGCGAAATGCTACCGGTCAAAACATTTCAAAACTTTGAAGTCGACCCACTAGCCGGCATTACTGGTGCGCTTGCAAAACTAGAATCAACTGGCGAAGAAGTCTGGATTCAAATCTTGACCCGTCCAATCGCCGACGAATGGCACAAGGCGTCAGATTATTGGATAAAAGGCATCAAAAAAGGCCGATCATCATCACTAGGCACCGAAGGCTTTTCATGGATTAGCGGCGTATTGCGGGCTTTCTGGACGCCACCAGAGGCAAGCAAGGGATCAACCAGTATGCCAAAGGAACTTTCGGACCGTGACAAGACTAGAATTTCGGAAGCTGAAAAAAAGGCAACCAAACTTGGTTATCAAGTAAAAATTCGATTAGTTTATCTAGGCGATAGCACCGTCAACGCTCGTTTGCGTATGCAAGCCATCGTCGGAACTTTTAAGCAATTTAACAGCACTAATTTAAACGGTTTCAAGATGTCGAATGCTAGTTTCATCAAAGAAGAATTAGCCGCGTATCGTAGTCGATCATTTGTCGACAACGGCTATATATTAAATATCGAAGAATTAGCCAGTGTATTTCACTTGCCACACACCAACGTCGAAACTCCAAATGTCGTTTGGGCCAGCAGTAAAACCGCTGAACCACCTTCAAAGTTGCCGATTATCACTGGCAATAGAGAAATCGACGAGAACATCAGTGCGTTTGGGATGACCAATTTCCGCGGCATCAACCACCAATTTGGTATGTTGCGTTCTGACCGCTCACGTCACGTATATATTATTGGTCAGACTGGCGCCGGCAAGACCGGAACTTTGGCATTATTAGCCCTGAGTGATATTTTCCACGGACATGGCTATGCGATTATTGATCCGCACGGTGATTTTGCGATTGATAATATGCGTTTTATTCCTGGTAGCCGCCTAAAAGACGTTATTTACTTTAACCCAGCCGATACCGCTCATCCACTAGGATTTAACCCTCTTGAGGTCACAAATCCCAACCAAAAGACAAATATCAGTTCTGAGGTTATTGGCGTTTTGAAACGTATGTTTGGCGAGTCATGGGGACCCCGTTTGGAATATATTTTACGCTATACTCTGTTGGCCCTGTTGGATCGTCCATCGACAACAATGCTAGATATTACACGCATGCTAACTGACAAAAAGTTCCGCGCTGAAACCCTTAGCTATTGCCAAGACACGGTTGTTTTGAACTTTTGGAACGTTGAATTTGCCAGTTGGAACGATAAATTCGTGGCCGAAGCAATTTCACCAGTATTAAACAAAGTCGGCGCCTTTACAGCTAACCCGATTATTCGTAACATCATCGGCCAACCTAAATCAACTTTTGACATCCGCAAAATTATGGACGAAGGTAAAATATTAATCGTCAATCTGTCAAAGGGCCTAATAGGTGAGGACAATGCCGCCATCCTAGGAGCATTCCTGGTGACTAAGATTCAACTGGCATCTATGAGCCGCAGCGACATCGAGCGTATCGAAGACCGCCGACCTTTCTATCTGTACGTCGACGAATTCCAAAACTTTGCAACTGATTCGTTTGCAACAATTCTATCTGAAGCCCGCAAATATGGTCTGAACCTGACCGTTGCTAACCAATACATCAGCCAGATGAGCGAAAATGTTCGCGATGCCGTATTCGGTAACGTCGGCACTATGATTTCATTCCGTGTATCAGCCGACGACGCGCCAATTCTGGCAAAACAATTTGAGCCTCAATTTGAACCAAATGACTTACTGCAGATGCATAATCGTAACTTTATTATCAATATGGTCATCAAGGGCGAAAAAGCTCCAGCCTTTAATGCTACCACCTTGACATTACCAGCCCCACAAATCGATAACACACCTGCAATAATTGAAAATACTCGTCGAAATTACAGCCGTGATCGAAGCGAAGTCGAAACTGAAATTGCCGAAGCAATCAGACCGCCTGCAAGCCTTCAACAGCAGCCTATATCTCGCGCCCAAGCAATCAAGTGGCCAATAGGTATCAGGCCAGTTGGAACGCCCGAAAACACGCCAGGACGTAATATATCACAACCAGGTTATGACGGAGTAGCCCAAAAGCCTCGACGTAAACGATCACGCTCGCGCAAGAATAAAAGCACTCAAAATCAACTCCAACAAAATCACAACAATAATATCGATTTGCTTCAGATAAAACACTAGTCTGTAAAACCTATAGGGGACTCTGTAGACAAAAATAATAAACCGCTTGAACTAAATATCTTAGTTTTTGAATTATCATCCCTGACGTCATGGTGCTAATATTTTAAGCAGCATATAGAACAAATATAGAACATTTGTATTTCAGCCAATAAATCAATCTAGCGACCTCAAACAGTAAGCCGCAAAGCCTTTGATAATAAATAATATTTACATACGTACGTACAGATTAACAAATAAATATAATTATAGGAATCGAAGCACACAAAAACAAAGGACATACACACAAACAATAGAACGTAGTGAACGCGCAGGCAAATAAACCCGCAACATAATACAAAACGAAGCAATGTGAGTTTGTGATTCAAACATAGACTTAACGTCGCACAATATATCTTTTACGACATTGAATATATTGTCATAACAGGTATTCGAGAATACGTCTGTTATATGGTACATATCCTGTGTTTCGCTTTGAGAGTGGGGGTTAATACTTCTACTGATCAATTACACTGCATTATTTATATCGTATTTGTTATTTTTATTATTTAAATAACTACGTTTAATATACGTGCGTCAAAATATATGCACATATTCAGCTTTAATGTCATTTTCACAGTTTTCCACAGCCTATGCTGATTTTAAGCTTGACTCTCCTACCTGCCGCCTCGCCTATTTGCTTTTTCTGAAATGTATATTAGAATATGTTTTTTTTGTGTTTTTAGATATGTATGAATATTACTAATTTTAGAACAAATATAGAACACCGAGATAGTGGAGCGGAGTAGCCCATTTTATATGCGTCCGTCTATTTATAAAAGGCTTTGCCACTAACTCGAACGTCTATATAGCCCGGGCTAAAGCCGCGACTAGCCAAATACTTAACTGCCCTGTCCATATCTTCTATCTGCTCCCCTGATGGGCGATCAATTGATAGTTTTATAAATGAATTACCACCCTTGAATTTAATATCAAGTTCTCGTGTCGTATTAGGTGGCAACACGGCTTGGGTAACAATATAGCCACTAGTCTTGGCTTCGGCCACGACACGGCCTACAAAGGCCAAGAAACGGTTACTAATGACCGCCTCACCCGCAGTAGGTGATGCGCCGCTGTTATCTATAATCTGTACCGTAGGCGCAGCAAAATAATTCTGCTCAAACGATATACCTTTCGAATCAACATAATACTGTTTGTTATTGATCTTCCATCCAGCCACCGGTGTTCTCATCGTTACGGCAAAATCAGTTTGACCGATACCCAGCATGCCTTTTTGGGCGACACCAGACACCTCTGGCATTTTGTTTGCCAGAAACGTATTCAATGCCGACTGATCCAACAGAAAGTGAAAACGGCCCAAAGGATTAATATCCAAATATTCCTGGATAACCTTGCTATAACGGTCTTTATCGATTGATTTTGATATAGTCACCGACGGCACACTAATAACCACCGCCGCAGTAAAGTTACTAATCAAAGTCCACAAGAAAGCTGATGAAACTATTACGATAACTAGCGCTCCTAGGACTTTACGTCGGTGATTAGTCAAATTATGCGCATGAGTTCTAGTAGACTCCAAATCAGATTTAATACCGGCGCTAGCCATATTATTTGACGTCGTGCCAGTTAATGTTCGATTACGACGAAATATATTCGGCTCAGATTGTTGTGCCGGTGGACGAACGTCATAATTAACCGACCTACGCATAGGTATATCAGATTTCTTTTTAGTAAATAAATTCATCCCGTTAGAGCTTATCCTTAGTTATAAAAATTCTTTTACCCGCAGAAATGACTTTTATATAATCTCTAACGGGACTAGCGCATAGTTCTTATGATCATTATAGTCTATTTGATGGCAGATATAATCATATCCGCGACATCACGCGCTGCATTCGGACGCACGAACGATGCAAACGCTTGCGCCATCTTGTGCGCACGTTCAGGATTAGACAATACATCACTAACTGCTGACACTAATATCTGGGGATTATCTAGCATTTTATTGTCATCCACAACTACCACAGCGCCTTTCTTTAAATAAACGGCCGCGTTTTTCAACTGATGTCCGCCTGTTAATTTGCCATTTGGCACCAAAATAGTTGGTTTTGCTAGTGCCGCCAGTTCCAAAATCGTTGTTGCGCCAGCACGAGTTACAACAACATCCGCCGCACCTAATAGCGACGCCATATCATTTGATATAAACGAGTGTAATTGAAATCTATCACTATTTGGCGGCGTAATTGATCGTAATTCGTCATATTGGCCTGTCCCGGATACCAAAACGACTGAACCTAAACACAATAATTCGTCCAACATTACCGTTACAACGTTATTTATTCGCCCAGCGCCTAATCCTCCACCAGTTACAACTATTAGGGGATAGGCAGTGCTAATCCCCCACTGTTTTTTGGCATTTTTCATTTCTTCATCTGAGAATTCGTGAAAATCAGATGAAATTGGAATACCGACATAACGCGACTTTCTGGCGGGATAAGAATAAAACTCCAAAGGCGCACCAGTGGCAATTAAAGTCGCCCACTTCCCTAGTACGCGATTAGTTAGCCCAGGATGAGCATCAGAATCGTGAATAACTAAAGGAATTCGCAATATTCGGGCCGCAATTCCTACTGGCAAACAAACGAATCCACCTTTTGTAAAAACAACGTCTGGGCGCCAAATAACCAATTTTATTAAGCTTTGCAAAAAGCCCAAACCGACCAAAAAACTATCTCTGATATTCAAAATTACCACTGATGGCCACAATAATTGGCGTATTATCGATACGTGATTATAACGACGGTATTTGCCAGCTAAAATAGTACTGACCGGAATACTGCCGTCAAAATGGCTCATTATAGCACGTGACTGAGCTGCGAATTTCATATCGCACCAAAATTGGATTTGTGCCTTTGGGTAGGACTTTTTAAGCTCGCGTAGAACCGCTACGACCGGTGTAACGTGACCGCCCGATCCCCCGCCGACTGCTAAAATCTTCATGTCGTGCCTCCTTTAATCTTGATGGATGAACTGTGTAATGTGATAGCTGGAAAACTAGTCCTAAAGCCGCAGTAATGAATAGCATACTAGTTCCGCCAAAGCTCAGAAGTGGCAATGTGATGCCTGTTAACGGAATAATTCCTATCATAGAGGCTACATTAAGAATAACATGCGCGCCAAACCATCCAAAGACACCCGCAACCAACAGTTTCAACCTAACATCGACTAAATGATCCATTAGCTTTAATAGACGCATCAAAAGCGCCACAAACAGCACTAATATTGTAACAAGCCCAACAAAACCAAAAGTTTCGCCCATAATCGCAAAAACTGAGTCATTAATAGCCTCTGGCAGATAGCCAGTCGATTGAACGCTATTGCCTACGCCGACACCGAATAGTCCACCCGAACCGATCGCTAGCTTCGCCTGTTCAACGTGATAACTATCAGAATCGCCAGTTACAGATGTATCGTCACCCTTCAAGAATGCCGCAATACGCTCCATTCGATGTGGCGCGCTAACAATCACCAACCCACCAATAACAATCGCCAAAAGTGCAATAATAACAGTGTTTTTAATATTTATTCCGCCCGCAACCAACATGGTTACAATAATGCTGACCAAAGCAATTCCAGTACCCAAATCCTTTTGAATAATAACAATAAATAATATTGATATACCAGTTAGAATTGCTAGTGGTATCAGTGTTGCGTCTTTATCATTCAACTTGCCCTGACGAACTTTCCCGCCCAAAAATCCTGCCGTAAATATCAAAATCGCAAATTTCAACATCTCGGCGGGCTGTAAACTACCTAGTGCCCCCAGGTTAAACCAACGAGTTGCACCCAAAGACTGTTGCGCTATACCCCAATGGGTCCATCCTGC
>Ga0100394_1001056_pt1 | contig 22849 bp, 22 predicted proteins | sample CryGeymeta201518_FD_81549 | JGI IMG/M metagenome (GOLD analysis project Ga0100394, IMG submission 81549) | Groundwater microbial communities from Crystal Geyser aquifers in Utah, USA - Crystal Geyser metaG 2015-18 | ecosystem: Environmental > Aquatic > Deep subsurface > Groundwater | place: USA... | reverse complement strand
TCAAACGTCACCCGGACCAAATTCTGATCCTGCGTCAGCATAAAGCCATCGGTACGCAGTGTACGAACTTCGTCGACGTCGATTGGGATAACCGTATCAACAAAAGTCGGTTTCCAGTGAATACCGGCTGTTACTTCACTATGGTACTGACCAAAACGTAAAATCACGCCGCGTTCTGCAGTTTGAATAGTGTAAAAGCCACTAAAAGCCCAAACCAGTGCGGCAACGATTAATACCAGCATAAATGCCGCTGTTACGCCGCCGTTACTGTCACCACCAGATGATTTTCCACCGCCGAAGATCCCACCGAACTTTTTACCGAAGTTGCGAAATACTTCATCCAGATCGGGTGGGCCCTGATCACGACCGCCTTGCTTCCAAGGGTCGTTGTTTTTGCCATTATTGCCGGGCTCATTCCAAGCCATGCTCTACTCCGTTCTAAGTTATAAAATAAGGGTTAATGTATCAAATAACTGCCGTGCTGACGACATAGTTTTCCAACACGCCGTCCGATTGCTTAATACAGCGTTGCCAAACTGATTCACTCAGTTTTAAGGTCAACTCGCAGTTTCCATCGTCATCAAACCGTTCCGAAACAATGCAATGCAGTTGATGAAAACGTGCCCGCCATGCCGCTTTATGTGGCGGCAATAACAATACCATGTCAATAAAGCGTTCTGATAACAGCTGAGACAAGGCTTGCTCTAACAAATCAACGCCAAGACCTTTTGCTGCAGACAAAAACACTGCGGTTGGTTGGCCGTATTCGTTATATTCAATACGTGGCGCTTGCTCAAGCAGGTCAATTTTATTGAAAACGATTAACTGCGGTAGCTGATCAGCGTCTATTTCTTCAAGTACAGCAGCAACTTGCTGCATATTGTGATCTTTGCGTGGGTCAGCAACATCAACCACATGCAACTGTAAATCCGCGTCACGGGTTTCTTGCAATGTAGATTTAAATGCTGCCACCAGGTCGTGGGGTAAATGCCGGATAAAGCCTACGGTGTCAGCCAAGATTATCTCGCCGACACCTTTTAATTTGAGCTTACGTAGGGTGGGGTCTAACGTCGCGAACAGTTGATCTGCCGCATAGACATCAGCATGAGTCATCCGATTAAACAACGTCGATTTACCTGCATTGGTATATCCAACCACAGATACCACCGGTACTTCTGCCCGTTGACGTGAGCGGCGCCCTTGCTCGCGTTGCTTTTCCAATTTAGCTAACCGGGTTTGCAACGCTTTAACGCGTTCACGCAGTAAACGTCTATCGGTTTCTAGTTGGGTTTCACCTGGGCCACGTAAACCAATCCCCCCTTTTTGCCGGTCTAAACTATCCCAACCCCGCACCAAGCGCGATGCCAGATGCTGTAATTGCGCCAGTTCAACTTGCAGCTTGCCTTCGAAAGTACGTGCGCGCTGCGCAAATATATCCAAAATAAGCGTGGTACGGTCAATAACCCGGCATAAGCATTGTCGTTCAAGATTACGGGTTTGTGCCGGGCTCAGAGAGTGATTAAATATCACTACCGTAGCCTGCGTTTGCTCGACCAGCTCTGCCACTTCATTTGCTTTGCCAGAACCAATAAAAAATTTTGCATCGGGTGCACTGCGACTTGCCGTCACAACTTGCACACACTCAACACCAGCCGACGACACCAGCAGTTTGAGCTCACTCAAATCTTCGCTGGTGTGGTGCTGGGAAAAATTAACATGGACAAGGATCGCTTGTTCCGGAATAACGTTAATGTCAGACAAGCGAACAACCCCTAATGTTATTCTGTGTCGTCTTCGTCACTCTGGCCATTATTGTGAACCACCATAGTATTCACGGCGCGAGCCGGCACTACAGTAGAGATAGCATGTTTATATACCATCTGACTCACCGTATTTTTCAGCAGAATAACGAACTGATCGAAAGATTCGATTTGACCCTGAAGTTTAATACCATTCACCAGATAAATTGATACTGGAATACGTTCCCGTCTCAAGGTGTTCAAAAATGGGTCTTGTAAAGATTGGCCCTTTGCCATGTGCCGCTTTCCTTTTTTTATTAGTCCGACTTATATAGGTATTATTTTTTTTATTTCAAGTTGTTAAAACATCTTTTTCTTTAACTTGTTTAGCTTAGCGAAGATAAAACGGCTTGCAAGTTTTCCTCCAACGATGCGTCGCTTTTTAACCATGTTAGTTCTTGCCAACCTCGTAACCAGGTAAGCTGCCGCTTTGCCAACTGACGTGTTGCAGCAATTCCGCGCTCTGTCATTTGTGCATAACTGCATTCACCATCCAAATATTGCCACATTTGCCGGTACCCGACACAACGCATTGAAGGCAAATCCGCATGTAAATCGCCTCTTTGTCGCAAAGCAACCACTTCAGCTTCGAAACCTGCTTTCAACATCTGTTCAAAACGCTCTGCGATACGCTGATGCAGAACGGCTCTCTCTACTGGCGCTATAGCGAATTGGTACACAGGAAAAGCAAAAGGTTCCCCTTTTTCTGCAGTTAATTCGGTCAAACTACGTCCGGTAATTCTATACACCTCAAGTGCGCGGTTTATACGCTGAGGATCATTGGGATGGATCCGTTGGGCAGAAACAGCATCAACTTTTGCCAGTTCTGCATGTAACGCAGCCCACCCTAACTTTGCGGCCTCTAGCTCAAGTTGCTGCCGTACTGCACTATCCGCTTCAGGTAAGGGCGAAATGCCGTCCAGCAAAGCCTTGAAATACAGCATGGTTCCGCCAACCAAAACTGGAATGTTACCACGATGTTTAATTTCCGCAACTAACCTGATCGTATCCGCTCTGAAATCTGCAGCAGAATAACTCTGTGCCGGGTCAATAATATCAATAAGGTGATGTGGTGCCAGCGCTAGCTCTGCAGCTGTAGGCTTGGCCGTTCCAATATCCATTCCACGGTATACCAGCGCACTATCAACACTAATGAGTTCTACCGGTAATTGTTTATATAATTCGGTCGCCAGAGCTGTTTTACCTGAGGCCGTTGGCCCCATTAAAAAAATCACTCCATTTGAGGCTGGCGTCATGAGCTCTGCTCCGATAACACACACAGGGTAGCATCAAGCTGTAGTGGTGTACTTACCCAATACTGGCTTGCTTCCAAAACCTGAGGAACCGAGTTTAACACTGCTGAGGCCATCACCCTATTAGCATTAAGTAGCATTGCCAATAGCGGTGTTACTACGTCGAGCTCTGGCGTCAGACTTAGCTTATCAAGCCACTCGGGTAACCATTGGCTTATCACTGTGTGTCGCAACCAGCCTGGCACTGCGCGTATTATCAAAGTCTGATCGTTCAACAACATGTCAAAACCCGCCAGGCTAAACTGTTCAGCCTGCTCAGTTAGTCGTGCTAGCTGCGCAGCACTGACCGTAATACGTTGCGGCAACAATATTGGCATCGGTTGCTGGCGGTGTGCTTTAAAGTACGCCACTAACGTAGGGACCAGATCAATTACCAGTATGGTGTCGTCTTGTTGGCGCAACACATAACGATTGGCAGCAATAAGCGGTTGCACACTGGCTATATCTTCTTGTGGCGGCGAAGCCTTAATACTTTGAGCGCTAACCTGCTCGGCCGCTGCCTGTGACTGTTGCCAATATGACAATTCTCTGTTGACAGCACCAGCCGATGTTCGCCCAGCTGACGGCTGCCGATAATTGCTCTGACCACGATGGTCACGACTATTTTGCTGTTGGTACGAGGGCGCCACTGGTTCTTGCACGCTATGCTCTGCGGGTAAAGCAGCGCTTAATTCTGGGTGGGGTGTTAACTGTGATAAGGCATCGGTTAGTGCTGACACGACAAAATCATGAATTAATCTGGCCTGATGAAAACGCACTTCATGCTTAGCCGGATGCACGTTAACATCAACTTGGCGCGGGTCCAGTTCTAAATACAATACAAAAGCGGGCTGTTGCTCTGGCTGTAAGGTATCGGCATAGGCCTGGCGAATGGCATGGTTCAGTAATTTATCCCGCATCATCCGACCGTTAACATAGCTGTACTGACACTGTAACTGAGCTGAGCATGCGCCAGGCGCCACAATCCAGCCCCAAATCTTTACGTCACCGTACTGGTTTTCAATAAAGGCGGCGTGTTCAGCAAAAGCACGGCCACACAGTGTGGCAACACGTTTTTGACGCTGCTCTGCAGTTACGGCGGCTTTCAAACGACGTACACTTTGACCATTATGTGTCAATTGCCAGCTTACATCGTAGCGGCTTAATGCCAGGCGCTTAACCAGCTCATCGATATGGCCAAACTCAGTTTTATCGGTTCGCAAAAACTTACGCCGCGCGGGCGTATTAAAAAACAGATCCAATACTTCAATACTGGTACCGATAGGATGAGCCGCCGGGCGAATATCAACCTGCATGTCTCGTCCTGCAGCGCTGGCTTGCCACGCTGCAGTTTGTTCCGCTGTACGGGAGGTCAATGTTAGTCTGGATACCGAGCTGATACTCGCCAACGCTTCGCCGCGAAAGCCCAGGCTGTTAATCGCTTCCAGATCGTCTAAATCGGCAATTTTGCTTGTAGCATGCCGGCTAAGAGCCAACACCAGTTCCTGCTCAACAATACCACTGCCATTGTCACGTACCCGTATGAGTTTACTGCCCCCCTTTTCAATATCAATATCGATATGGTCGGCACCGGCGTCCAAACTGTTCTCGACTAACTCTTTGACGACAGACGCGGGGCGTTCAACAACTTCACCTGCCGCAATCTGGTTAGCCAATTGCGGCGGTAAGATACGGATAGGCATTGTTAGGGTATCCGCAGTGTTTGACCAATACGAATGCTATCAGATGTTAACTGATTAACATTACGTAACTCATCCACAGAGACGTTATAACGCTGTGCCAATAAAGAGAGAGACTCGCCAGCGCTAACCCGGTGCTCTTTAGCCCGTTGCATCGCAAACAACGAATCTGCAGGAGGCGCCTTTTCAAAATGTCGCTTTAACGCGGTAAACAAAGATGTCGCCAGTTTTGACTGATGGCTACCCGATTTTAGTAAAGCTTCTTCTTTAGGGTTGGAAATAAACCCCACCTCAACCAAAATAGAAGGAATATCAGGCGCTTTCAGCACACCTAAACTCGCTGCTTGCGGCTCTCTTTTGTGTAAATAAGCAATTTTATCCAGCTCTTGCAACACTTCATTCGCCGCCTGATAAGCCGTAACCATGGAGTGATTCATCGACAAGTCCAACACGGTTTGCGCCAGATAACGTTCATTGGCTGAATCTTTAATAATCTCAGCAACACCGCCCAGCAGCTCGGAATGACGCTCGGTTTGCTCCAGCATACGACCTACTTCGGTGGTGGCGCGACGCAATGATAATACCCATACCGACGCACCACGCGGCTGCGGTGATGTAAAGGCATCCGCATGTATTGAAACTAACAAGTCAGCTTGCTGGCCTCGGGCGATTTCAGTACGCTTATTGACGTGAAGATAATAATCATTGGTACGGACCATCATTGCCTTCATGCCTGGTTGACGATCTATCAGCTGTGCTAATTGTTTGGCAATTGGCAAGGTAATATTTTTTTCGTAAAAGCCACTAGGCCCAATAGATCCGGGGTCTTCACCGCCATGCCCCGCATCAATAGCAACCACAATATCCCGCGCAGCGCGAATAGAGGGCGGTGGCAGATTTCTTACCGGTTGATCGTCTGGCAAATCAACCACTAAACGGTGGCCATAAGGAGGGGTTGGTGGCAGCGCAAACACGTTGGCTTTAGTCGCTTTGGTTAAATCCAATACAATGCGCATCTTGTTCGCATCACCGCTACTACGGATAGATTTAATTAAAGCTGACTCGCCCGATAACGGGGGCAAGCTACTACTGCCAGTAGTATTATTTAAATCGATAACCAAGCGATCAGGGTTATCCAGGCTAAAACTAATATGCTCCGGCGCAGCAGCCATATCAAATACCACCCGGGTATTATCGGGTGACGGCCATACGCGCACACCTTTTACCTGATTCGACGCCACAGCCATAAAGCTGAATAACGTGAACAGCAGTAAACAGCCTTTGATTTTGTAATTGTTATTTTTCATCATCCAGTAAGGCTTTTATTATATTGGAACCAGCAAGGGTATTTGCACTAAGCGTTACCCGCCGATGTTCAGACTCAAAAACTAAGTGTATGTCGAGATCGGGCACAGGTAAATAACCCATACCCTGTTCTGGCCATTCAATCAAGCATAACGTATCGTAACGAAAATAATCACGTATACCCATAAACTCTAATTCTTCGGCATCACGCACCCGGTAAAGATCAAAGTGAAACACCGTTAACGCCCCAAGCTGATAGGGTTCAACTAAGGTATAGGTTGGGCTTTTTACCGTACCAGTATGACCCAGCGCATTTAACAGCCCGCGACTGAATGTAGTCTTACCCGCGCCTAAACCACCATGTAAAAACACGGTCTGTCCCGGCATCACATATTTCGCTACCTTCTGTGCCAACAACAATGTTGCAGCTTCATCTGTTAACTCAGCTTGATATTGCACTTGCGGTCACCACTTCGTCATAAGGGTTGTTAAATCAGTGCTATGTTAACAAATTTAACCTGCGCTGAGCCAGTAAAACCGTGTGTTATATCTAAAGTCGGCCGTTAGGGTTTTACTATGCCGAGCCGTTAGCTTAAGCCAGAACATCTATGTTAAATTAATGCCACGTTTGGGCTAATTAGTACCACTATGGATTACGCCGCACTGGCACAACAAATAAAACTCTGGGCGCAAGAGCTCGGTTTTGCACAGCTGGGTATTACAGGCGTGTCTCTTACTGATGCAGAAGCGCAACTACAACAGTGGCTAGATGCAGGTTATCACGGTGAAATGGACTATATGGCTAACCACGGCATGTTGCGGGCCAGACCGGCTGAACTCGTGCCGGGTACCTTGCGCGTGCTTAGTGTGCGGATGAACTACCTGCCAGAAGGGGCCGGTTTTGCTACCAATTTAGCCGATCCTACCCAGGCCTATATCAGCCGTTATGCCTTGGGACGAGACTACCATAAGTTAATACGTAATCGTTTAAAGCAGCTGGGACAACGTATTAATCATCACGTGGCTGAACTAGGCTATCGCCCCTTTACCGATTCTGCGCCAATTTTAGAGCGCCCGCTGGCACAACAAGCAGGGCTTGGCTGGGTGGGTAAACACAGCTTGTTACTAAATCATGAAGCCGGTTCCTGGTTTTTTCTTGGTGAATTGCTGGTGAATTTACCACTCCCCGTTGATTCTCCGCACGACGGTAATTGTGGCAACTGTGTCGCCTGTATTACCAGCTGTCCAACAGGTGCCATTGTCGAACCCTATATCGTTGATGCCAGACGATGTATTTCGTACCTGACCATTGAACTCAAAGGCGCCATACCGGAGGAATTCAGACCCTTATTGGGCAATCGTATCTACGGATGTGATGATTGTCAGTTAGTATGTCCGGAAAATCGTGATGCGCCTCTCACTATTGAAGGTGATTTTCAACGCCGGCCACAATGGCAAAGCCAGAGTCTACTCAGTCTGTTTGCGTGGCAAGAACATGACTTTTTAACAAACACCGAGGGCAGTGCAATAAGACGTATTGGCTATGAACGCTGGCAGCGCAATATCGCTGTTGCGCTTGGCAATGCGCCCTATCACACCGACATTGTTGAAGCACTGCAACACGCAATAAACCACTGCAGCGAATTAGTTGCAGAGCATGTGCATTGGGCATTGGCTCAACAAAAACGCAAAGGCTGGCAGGCTGAATCGTTATTACCTCGAAGCACAGAACGCTTGGTACGCATCATTCAGAAGGGTTTACCCCGAGACGCCTGAAAGCAACTTGCTGATGCGTTTCGGCCATCCGCGCTGCAGCAAGCACTAGAATTTGCTGGCGACGCAGGTCAGTTGCCTCATGCCATTCCATGATTTCGTCTATTTTACGGCCGCAACCTAAACAGCAATCCTGTTGATCCAAGCAACAATTTCGCACACAAGGAGAATCTACCATCCACAGAACCGTATCGCTTTGTAAGGTATAATAACTATATCGCAGAAAATAAAAAACGCACTGAGCTTGCGCAAAGTGCGTTCTTTATCGAATTTGGAGCGAGTAACGAGGTTCGAACTCGTGACCTCGACCTTGGCAAGGTCGCGCTCTACCAGCTGAGCTATACTCGCATCAACAGACACTGTTGCGTCGTGATGGCGCGCATTTTACAAAATCAGTTGGCTTATGCAAGCACTTTATTACGCTAATTTGAAAAAATGCGTGCGATAGGTTACTAATTCAGCAATTGACTCACGAATATCGTCCAATGCTAAATGGCTGCCAGATTTTTGTACGCTCTCCAACACCTGAGGGTGCCACCGTTTTGCTAACTCTTTTACAGTGCTAACATCTAAATTGCGGTAATGAAAAAACGCTTCCAGTGCCGGAGCATACTCCACCAGAAAACGCCGGTCCTGGCCAATACTATTGCCACACATGGGTGATTTGCCCGCACTAACGTACTGTTGTAAAAACGCGATAGTCTGTTGTTCGGCTTCGGCCAAACTTACGGTACTGGCACGACAGCGCGCGGTTAAACCACTTTTGCCATGTTGCTCAACACACCACGCACTCATGTTATCCAGCACATCATCAGGTTGTTTAATTGCAAACACCGGCCCTTCGGCCAGAATATTCAACTGACTGTCGGTTACAATGGTCGCCATTTCCAGAATAACGTCCGTTTTTGGCTCTAATCCAGTCATTTCCAGATCGATCCAGATTAAATTATTGTTATTTACACTCATCGAAAGCCCTTACGCAGCATGCTGCTTTGTTCATTTACAGAATACGGGTATCATACACGCCATAAGCTTAGCAGTAATAGCATCCTTTACATCAGAGCGAAAACAGCCAACCGTGACAAAGAAAAAACATCTAACCCAACGCCAGCAACAACGTATTACAGATAACGCGAACAAAAGGCTGCGGGTAGCCAAAAACAAAGGTGTCGAATCCGTTGATGATGCCAGCTTTGCCGCTGTGGAAACCGGTTTGGTCTTAAGTCGCTTTGGCCAACACGCCGATGTCGAAGACAGTGCCGGCGCCGTAGTGCGTTGCAATATGCGCCGTTCAGTCGCGTCATTAGTCACGGGGGACCGCGTAGTGTGGCGCAGGGCATTGCACCCAACCGGTGGCATCGATGGGGTTATTGACGCCGTTGAAGAGCGCAGTTCAGTTTTATTGCGGCCTGATTTTTATGACGGGTTAAAACCGGTTGCTGCGAATATCGATCTGATGATTATCGTCTCGGCTATTTTGCCTGCGCTATCGCTAAACATTATTGACCGTTACCTGGTTGCCGCCGAAATTACAGGTATAAAACCGTTGTTAGTTATTAACAAAGCCGATTTATTGTCTGCAACTGAGCACAGCGCGTTAGAACAGCAACTGGCTTTGTACCAGACATTAGGCTATGACTTTTTACTGGTAAGTGCGAAAAGTGGTATAGGCATGACACAACTGCTGGACTATCTGCATAGTGGCACGAGCATATTCGTAGGTCAGTCTGGTGTGGGTAAATCTTCTTTGATGAATAGCTTAATGCCGGGGCTAGAAGCGCATACACAAGACGTCTCGGCGAATTCTGGTCTTGGTCAGCATACAACGACAGTTTCACGTCTGTACCATTTACCCAACGGCGGTGATTTGATTGACTCCCCGGGTATTCGTGAATTTGCGCTGTGGCACTTAACACCAGAAGAAGTGACGCGCGGTTTTACCGAGTTCACGCCCTGGCTGGGTCGCTGCAAATTTCGCGACTGTAAACATATATCAGATCCTGGCTGCGCCATACAACATGCAGTAGAAAGTGGCGATGTCAGCAGCGAACGTTACGAAAGTTATTTAAAAATCCTCACCAGCATGGCGCAGGATAAACCGAATTATTTTTAACCTACTTGCTGATTATTGGAAATATAATGGATAATTTAAAAATTACCCTGCAGTACATTATGCCAAAGCATTTAATTTCGCGCCTGGTAGGCAAACTGGCCGCAGCAAAATTGGGTTGGTTTACTCATTTTCTCATTAACCGCTTTATAAAAGCATACGGTATTGATATGCGTGAAGCGCAATTTGAACGCGCCCAAGACTACGCCAGCTTTAATGAATTTTTCACCCGTCCATTAAAAGACGGTATCCGGCCATTAGCCAGCGACGCCAATATTATTGCTCATCCGGTAGATGGGTGTATTAGCCAGCTGGGTGAAATCATTCAGGGCGAGTTAGTGCAGGCAAAAAACCACACTTACTCGCTACAAGCTCTCCTCGGTGGCGATAATGCTAGCGCTGAACCCTTTATCGGTGGCGATTTTGCCACTATTTATCTGGCGCCAAAAGACTACCATCGTATTCACATGCCCGTTACAGGCACCTTGCGCCAGATGATTTATGTGCCGGGTGATTTATTCTCGGTTAACCCGTTAACCGCAGAAAACGTGCCCGACTTATTTGCCCGTAATGAGCGCGTGGTTACCATTTTTGATACCGAGCTGGGCCCAATGGCACTGGTGTTGGTGGGTGCAACTATTGTAGCCAGCATTGAAACTGTTTGGGCCGGCACAGTAACGCCCCCTGCAGGGAAAAATGTATTTCGTTGGACCTATCCTGCACAGGGAAAAAATGCCATTACGTTGGAAAAAGGCGCTGAGATGGGCCGCTTTAAGTTAGGCTCAACAGTAGTATTGGCTTTTGCTGCCGATAAGCTGTCTTTCCTGGACGATCAGCAGCCAGGCACCATCACTCGCATGGGCGCGCCTTTTGCTGAACGGAAGTGATATAACACCTTACTGGCTGACACGGATGTGCTTTTTTCTGTGACCGTTGCAGGCCTGGATGGCCGAATCGAGCCCCCAAGGAAGGGTTCATGGCGTGTTACAGAAAAAATGTACGCAGAGGCAGACAGCGTGCAGAGAAATGGAGGTCGTTTTTATGCAAATCATTGCTCATCGTGGCGCCAGCGGCGACTACCCGGAGAACACCCTGCTGGCTATTGATCAGGCTATAGCTCAGGGTGCAGATGCTATTGAAATAGATGTATTCGCCGTTGAAAACGAGCTTATCGTTATTCATGATCATCATCTGGCTCGCACCACTAACGGCAGCGGTAGTATTTACCAGTACAGCTTAGCGCAGCTGATGCAGCTGGACGCCGGCCGCGGTGAACGCATCCCTACTCTTTGGCAGATATTGCAACGTTTACAACACAACTCGCTATGGTTGAACATCGAACTAAAAGGCGACAATACCGTAGCTCCGCTTCTGGCTTTGTTGGATAAAGCCGAGCGTGAACTTAACTTTAACAGTCAACGCCTGGTTATTTCCTCTTTTAACCATCATCTGCTCGCTGTCATTAAACAACAACGGCCAGATTTAAAAACCGGCGCACTAACTGCAGGTTTACCACTGGATTACGCAGCCTTTGCCCAAGCGCTGCAAGCCTACTCTGTTAATTGTGATGTCAGCTTTATCAATCAGGCTTTTGTTAACGATGCTAAAGCACGGGGGTTAAAAGTGTATGTTTATACCGTGGATCAAAGCGACGATATCCACCGTATGCAGCAATATGGGGTCGATGGTATTTTTAGCAACTATCCGGCAAAGAGCCGGCAACGATTGACAATATCGTAACCCTTAAAAGCAAAAATCCCGCCAAGGCGGGATTTTTTTATGCTGTCTATCTAGTGCTCGTCTTCACAACTATTACAGTTATTACACAACCGCATGTTCATAATATGCGCTAAAACAACGAGTGCAGCCCCAACCATTAATACAGCATGTTCGTTTTGTGGGCCCCAGGCGTCTTTTTGCCAGTAAATAAAACCGCCAAGAAACAACGAGTAAAACGGATAGAGTTTACGATGGTAGCGATGAAAACCAATAAAAAGGGTTATAAAACCCAATACCATGGTGACCAATAACACAATACGTTCAAACGCATGGTTATGCACAGCACTAAGCCCCAACAAGGGTAAAACCGGTAAGATAACGGGCAGCATAATACAGTGAATGGCGCAAAGCGACGTCACCGTAATTCCGATTTTATCAAACATACTTCTAACTGTTGCTAACACAGTGCTCACTCTGGCGACTAAAACTTAAGAAACGAGATAATATAACAAAACGTTTCTTAAGGAAACGGGTAGACAAAAAAATACTTTGTATCACAGATAAACATTGCAGCTGCTGAAGCCGCCGTCGCCTTATGGCATAATAGCGCTACTTATTCGCCATTAAGCTTTATTATGGATACTTTACTGACTCAACTTGATGACAATTTAAAAGAGCTGTATCGCAAAGCGCTCGATGCCGATGCCCTGTTAGACAACCTGCAGCAACAAGGCCATGCCAAACATCAGCGTATCTTTGCCGACAATAAGCTATTTCAGGCATCAAGTAACCGTTTTATGCCGTACTTGGCTGAAACTGCTGAACAGGTTGCGGCCATGCGCCAAAGCCAGCAGTTTAATACTGCGACACTCCAGCGTGTGGTACAGCAGTTAAAACAGCTGCATGCCACACTCGCAGAATTTAGGACGCTGCTAACAACACAATAATATTTCATACGGGTTCTTGCTGTTTATAGGACTTTATCATTGCTATGTCTGCCACACATTAAAAGTGACAGACATAGTGATAGCAAATTAATGAGATCTACACTGCAGGTTTAACACTCACTTTAGGTAGCATATGTTGATGCTGCTCGACTCCGGGTTTTAATTCACGCTCAAACCAATCTTCCAGCATTTGTTTTTCATAACGAAACTCATCTGAATTATGCGCCGAACGTATCGATTGCATAAACCCCATATCACGCAGTTTTTCATCGGCCTGCATGACTTGTTCACCATGGTTATCCCGCAACACGTAACTAAACTTCATTGCAGGCGAGTAAATGTCTTTAACAACGCGAAGCGCATTACCTGCGCCGCTGATGAAGTAATCGACATCGCCAGCCAAATCGATGTCCGTTACCGTCACATCCAAATTGTAACCTTCAGGCAATTTCATACCCATTTGTTGAAAGAACTCATCAAATTTGCGAATAACACGCTCGCGATAGCTTTTGCGGCTATCGTTTGCCGGACGAATATCGGTAAACTTTTCCGGGTCTTGCCATTGCACTTTCACCTCGGCAGCGTGTACTGAGCTGAATGCCAGGGCGGCCAACCCACAAAGCACTATAATTTTACGCATAACCTGTCTCCTGCTTCTACTCACGCAATAGCGTGCAATACCTTGTTAGGGTGTATATTTTGCACAAAGTTTAGTTAACTTGGCTAACTATAGCCCGATTTATCGACAAAGGACTGTAGTGTTTTGTATAAAATTGTAGCGCCCGCCGTTAACATACGATATTGCTGGCATAAAAAAACCCCGCAAATAGCGGGGCTTTACGTTAGTGAGCGCTAACGAGTTACATCATGCCGCCCATGCCACCCATGCCGCCCATATCTGGCATTGCTGGGGCATCGCCTTTAGGCAACTCAGTAACCATAGCTTCAGTGGTAATCATTAATGAACCTACTGAAGCAGCGAATTGCAATGCTGAACGGGTTACTTTAGTTGGGTCAAGAATACCCATCTCCAGCATGTCGCCGTATTCACTGGTCGCCGCATTGTAACCGTAGTTACCTGAACCGTTTTTCACGTTGTTAACTACAACAGACGCTTCTTCACCGGCATTATCAACGATTTGACGTAACGGTGATTCCATTGCACGCAGTGCAATCTTAATACCGTGGTTTTGATCTTCGTTAATGCCACGCAGGTCGCCTAACTTAGCCGCTACGCGAACTAACGCTACACCACCGCCAGGCACTACGCCTTCTTCTACCGCAGCACGGGTTGCATGCAGAGCATCTTCAACGCGGGCTTTTTTCTCTTTCATTTCGATTTCAGTAGAAGCGCCAACTTTGATAACCGCAACACCACCAGCTAATTTAGCCAGACGCTCTTGCAGTTTTTCTTTGTCGTAATCTGATGTTGCTTCTTCAATTTGTTGGCGAATTTGTTTAACACGGCCATCAATTGCAGCCTGGTCGCCAGCACCATCAATAATGGTGGTGTTATCTTTGGTAATAACAACGCGCTTAGCAGTACCTAATTCTTCCAGACCTGCTTTTTCCAGTTCCATACCAATTTCTTCAGAAATCACGGTACCACCGGTTAATGTCGCAATGTCTTGCAGCATGGCTTTACGACGGTCACCAAAACCTGGTGCTTTTACTGCAGAAATTTTCACGATGCCACGCATGTTGTTTACTACTAACGTTGCTAAGGCTTCGCCTTCAACATCTTCAGCAATTAACAACAACGGCTTACCTGACTTAGCCACAGCTTCTAATACTGGCAATAACTCACGGATATTAGATACTTTCTTATCAATAGTAAGAATATACGGGTTATCCAGTTCTACCTGGCCTGCTTCCTGGTTGTTGATGAAGTACGGAGACAGGTAACCACGGTCAAATTGCATACCTTCAACCACGTCAAGCTCGTTGTCTAAACCCTGACCTTCTTCAACAGTGATTACGCCTTCTTTACCCACTTTATCCATTGCGTTTGCAATGATCTGGCCGATTTCATCGTCAGAGTTGGCAGAAATAGTACCTACTTGCGCAATAGCTTTGCTATCTGCACACGGCTGAGATAACAACTTAAGCTCAGCCACAGCGGCTACTACAGCTTTGTCGATACCGCGCTTTAAATCCATTGGGTTCATGCCGGCTGCAACCGCTTTAACACCTTCATTAATGATGTTTTGTGCTAATACCGTTGCAGTCGTGGTGCCGTCACCAGCTTCATCATTGGCTTTAGAGGCAACCTCTTTCACCATCTGTGCGCCCATGTTTTCGAACTTATCTTCCAGCTCAATTTCTTTCGCAACAGATACACCGTCTTTAGTGATCATCGGTGCGCCGAAAGATTTATCCAGAATAACATTACGGCCTTTCGGGCCTAAGGTAACGCGTACTGCGTTAGCCAGGATATTTACACCTTTAAGCATTTTGTTGCGGGCTTCATCGCCAAAACGTACGTCTTTTGCTGCCATTTTTCTTAATCCTTACATTCAGTTAATGCGTAATATGGTTCGAATAGAATTAATCCAGGATCACACCTAAGATATTGTCTTCTTTGGTGATCACATACTCCTGGCCTTCAATTTTCTCAGTACGCTCTACATAAGCGCCGAACAATACTTTGTCGCCAACTTTCACATCTAACGGTTTTACGTCACCGTTATCTAAAACACGGCCCAAGCCCACGGCTACCACTTCACCCCGAGTAGATTTCTCGGCAGAAGCACCCGTTAAGACGATGCCACCCGCTGATTTACTTTCAGCTTCTAAACGTTTGATGATGACACGGTCGTGTAATGGACGAATATTCATGCTCTATCTCCTAAAGCTATTTTGTGTTTTAACATGGGTGTTAAATTGTGTGCAGGATATATGGGGCGAACAGGAAAAAAATCCAAGGGCAAAAGCAAAAATTTCTTAATGTTGTCTTAAGGCGGCTAGATTACCGTAAGCCCAAATGAAATATTCTGCCGCGGTCACAGGTCTGAGCTGGAGTGGCATTTATCGCATAGACTGCAACCTTTTGCTGCTATCACCGTATAAGATCACATGTTAATGTTAGGCTGTTGCAACGCAATCGCGTAAATGAGGAAGTAGAAGCTGATGTTTAAAGTGTTTTTTCTGCCATTGATACTCTGGTTAAGTTTGCTGGTGCCGGTTCAGGCCCAACAAAGTTCCGTCTTAGACAGCTTGCTTAAAGCTGATGATAGCTTCCTGCCGGTAGAACAGGCGTTCGTTTTTGACTACGTACAACAACAAGATGCGTTAGTGATTAGCTGGACTATCGCTGACGGCTACTATTTATACAAAGACAAAATAAAACTGGGTGGCATCGCCGTAAGTTTTTCACACCCGTCTTATCCAGCCAGCATGCAAATTGAAGATGAATATTTCGGCGTTACCAATGTGTATTTTCATCAGCTGACGTTACGCATCCCATTAACCGATGTCAGCGAAGATGGCGTGTTTAAAATTCAATATATGGGGTGTGCAGAAGCGGGCTTGTGTTATCCACCGGTAATTAAAGAACTGCCCTTGTTACCCTTATCAGCAACTGCATCAGACACTTCGTCCAATGCCGCAGCCAATAATAGTTCAAACATCGCCGCCAGTGTTACATCAGGCGACAGTGCCAATAGCATTCCGGTTTCCAGCCAAAATACCCTGGCGGAGAAACTGACTGATGGCGCCAGCATCGCCACCTTAGCCGGTTTCTTTTTACTCGGCATTGGCCTGGCGTTTACCCCGTGCGTGTTTCCAATGTACCCCATTCTTACCAGCATTATTGTTGGCCAGGGTTCGCAACTGTCTAACAAACGTGCTTTTAGCTTATCGTTTTCATATGTTCAAGGTATGGCTATCACCTATTCCTTGCTTGGCTTAGTTATTGCCAGTTTGGGCGTAAAGTTTCAAGGTTACATGCAACACCCAGCGGTGCTTATCGTTGCCAGCGTGATTTTTGTGTTGTTAGCATTGTCGATGTTTGGGGTATTTAATTTAAGTTTACCGTCCAGCTGGCAGGAAAAAGTCAGCGGTATTAGCAATAAACAGCAAGGCGGCTCATTAAAGGGCGCGTTTGTCATGGGCGCATTATCAGGCCTTATTGCTTCACCATGCACTACTGCACCGCTGTCAGCAGCCCTGTTGTATGTCGCACAAAGCGGGGATTTATTGCTAGGTGCCATAACGTTGTACATTTTAAGTTTAGGGATGGGCTTACCACTACTGTTATTGGGTAGCTCTGGTGGCAAACTACTACCCAAAGCAGGCAACTGGATGAATGCGGTAAAAACAACCTTTGGGTTTTTATTGCTGGCAGTACCGCTAATTTTACTCGACCGCTTCCTGTCGTTTGACTACGTTATCGCTGCAGGCTCATTGTTGACATTAGCCTTTGTTATCTATTTGTACCGGGTACTGTTTAGTTTGCAAAATGCGACCGCGAAAGCCGTGTTATTGATCGTCGGGCAGTTGCTGTTAGTCACAGCCTTATACCTAAATGTATCTCACTGGTGGCCAGCGCCTGCAGCCAGCCAGGCCACAGAGCAAAACGCCAGTTTCGAGCTTGTCGATGGTTTAGATGAACTACAGCAAAAACTGGCTAATAGCGACGGGCGCTACACGATAGTCGATTTTTATGCCGACTGGTGCATTGCCTGTAAAGAGTTCGAGCATTTAACGTTCCCTAAGCCTGAGGTACAGGCGCAAATGAAAAAAATGCAATTGCTGAAAGTGGATGTGACAAAAAACAGCCTGAAAGACCAAAAGCTACTGAGTAACTATCAAGTGCTAGGCCTGCCAGCATTATTGATATTTGATCCCCAGGGTAATGAGTTAACGCAAGCCCGTGTTATCGGTTTTAAGAACGCCAGTGACTTTGCTGCCCACCTGAAACAAATCCAACAGTAAGTTTTATTGCGGCGCTTTTACCCAGCGCCGCTTACTCCTGCCTGCCTTCTGGCTGATAAGACCAGTATTTTGCTGCCATTTGTCACGATTTCACTATAATAAGGCGCTATTGTTAAGCCAATTGCTCAGCTTTTGACAGAAAGTTGTCAAACAGATGCAATTATCACTTAGCTTTGGCAAGATAGTGCCGGATTAAAACAATTAGCGGGAATTACGCACAAATGGCGGCAACTTATCGAATTTTAGTCTTAAACGGCCCTAACCTGAATATGTTGGGTGTGCGTGAGCCAGCGGTATATGGTTCAGCAACCTTAGCTGACATTATTTCAGATTTGACGGAACAGGCTGTCGTAAAACGTGTCGAACTGACACATTTACAATCTAATGCCGAGCATGAGCTGGTGACTGCGATTCAACAAAGTCTGGGGCAACAAGATTTTATTTTGATTAACCCGGGTGCTTTTACCCATACCAGTGTGGCTATTCGAGATGCCCTGCTGGCAGTAGCCATTCCCTTTATTGAGGTGCATTTATCAAATGTACATGCGCGCGAAGAGTTTCGCCGCCATTCGTATTTATCTGATATCGCCAAAGGGGTGATCTGTGGTCTGGGGGCCAGAGGTTATCACTATGCTTTAGACGCGGCGATAACAGCATTACAAACAACCAAATAGTAATAACTAAATCAGGCTAAATAGACATGGATATTAGAAAGATTAAAAAATTGATCGAGCTGCTGGAAGAGTCAGGTATCTCTGAGCTTGAGATCACCGAAGGTGAAGAATCTGTGCGTATCAGCCGTAATGGCCCGACACCACAGTACGCGCCAATGCAGCATTATGCTCCGGCACCACAGCAATATGCACAAGCACCGGCGCCTGCCGCCGCGCCAGCTGCAGCACCTGCGGCCGCAGCTCCGGCAGCCGTTAGTGGCCATGTAGTTAAATCGCCTATGGTGGGTTCTTTCTACCGTGCCGCCTCTCCTACCGCGAAGAATTTCGTTGAAGTGGGCCAAACAATTAAAGTGGGCGATACATTGTGCATTGTCGAAGCGATGAAAATGATGAACCAAATCCAGTCTGATAAGGCCGGTGTGGTAAAAGACATTTTGCTTGAAAACGGCGAGCCGGTTGAATTTGACCAGCCACTCTTTGTGATCGAATAACGCAAAAGGCAGACTGATGCTAGAAAAAGTACTGATTGCCAACCGTGGCGAAATTGCATTGCGTATTTTACGCGCTTGCAAAGAGCTGGGCATTAAAACGGTGGCGGTGCACTCCACCGTCGATCGTAATTTAAAACATGTGTTGCTAGCTGATGAAACCATTTGTATTGGCCCGGCACCTTCACCACAAAGCTATCTGAATATCCCGGCATTAATTGCCGCGGCTGAAGTGACCAATGCGCAGGCTATTCACCCTGGCTACGGTTTTTTAGCCGAGCGCGCAGATTTCGCGCAACAGGTAGAAGAAAGCGGCTTAGTATTTATCGGCCCACACCCGGATTCTATCCGTTTAATGGGTGATAAAGTCTCTGCCATTGAAGCGATGAAAAAAGCGGGCGTTCCCTGCGTACCTGGCTCAGATGGTGCAGTAGGTGACGATGCGGCCACTAACATGGTCATTGCCAAGCGCATTGGTTATCCCATCATTGTTAAAGCTGCAGGCGGCGGCGGTGGCCGTGGTATGCGCGTGGTTCGCAGCGAAGAAGAATTGGTAAGCTCTATCGAGATGACCAAAGCTGAAGCCAAAGCCGCTTTTGGTAATGACATGGTGTACATGGAAAAATTCCTTGAGAACCCACGTCATATCGAAATTCAGGTATTAGCAGATGGCCAGGGTAATGCCATTCACTTAGGTGAACGTGACTGTTCTATGCAACGTCGTCACCAAAAAGTCGTTGAAGAAGCGCCAGCGACGGGTATAACACCAGAGCTACGTGCCTTTATCGGCGGTCGCTGTGTTGATGCCTGTAAAGTGATGAACTATCGTGGTGCCGGCACCTTTGAGTTCCTGTTTGAAAACGGCGAATTTTTCTTTATCGAGATGAATACCCGTATCCAGGTAGAGCACCCTGTAACAGAAATGATAAGCGGCGTCGACCTGATTAAAGAACAACTGCGCGTTGCCTCTGGTATGCCACTGACCCTGAAGCAGGAAGATATTATTATCCGCGGCCATGCTGTGGAATGTCGTATTAATGCTGAAGATCCAAAAACCTTTATGCCTTCGCCAGGCAAGATTAGCCGTTTCCATCCACCCGGTGGTAACGGTATTCGCTGGGATTCGCATATTTATGCCGATTACACTGTGCCACCAAATTACGACTCTATGGTCGGTAAGTTAATTACTTACGGTGAAACCCGTGATATCGCCATTGCGCGTATGCGTAATGCACTGGATGAATTGCTGGTAGAAGGTATTAAAACCAACATCCCGCTGCACAAAGACATTATGCGCGATGAAGGTTTCTGCAAAGGTGGCACCAACATCCACTATCTGGAACATAAACTGGGTATCAAGTAACACTCAGTTATAGATTAAAGGTCGCTTTTGCGGCCTTTTTGCTATAATGCGGCAAAATTTTATCTGCGAGACTATTTATGCCCTGGATCCAACTGCGAGTGACGACCACTGAAGAAAAAGCCGAACAAGTTAGCGACATGCTGATGGGCTGGGGCGCGCAGGCGGTGAGTTTTCTCGATGCCCACGATACCCCCATTTATGAACCGATGCCCGGCGAGGTGATTTACTGGACTAACACCGTGGTGGTGGGTCTGTTTGATGCCGAGCATCCAATGGACAAGGTGCTAAAGCAGCTAGAGCAGGTGTCGTTTTTTAAACAGGGTGTGGAGTACAAGCTAGAACAGCTGGAAGATAAAGACTGGGAGCGCGAGTGGATGGATAACTTTCATCCGATCAAGTTCGGCAACCGGCTATGGGTTTGCCCCAGCTGGCGTGATATTCCAGACCCGGCAGCAGTCAATGTAATGTTAGACCCGGGTTTAGCCTTTGGTACCGGCACCCACCCTACTACAGCGCTTTGCATGCAATGGCTGGATGCGACTATTCAACCAGAGCAAACCGTAGTCGACTTTGGCTGTGGTTCTGGCATCTTGGGTATCGCCGCATTAAAACTGGGCGCTAAGCGTGTCATTGGTGTTGATATTGACCCGCAAGCTATAGAAGCCAGTACCGCCAATGCCAAGCGCAACCATGTTGAAGGACAGATAGAGCTGTATTTACCGCAAAATCAGCCGCAAGACTTTCAGGCAGATGTCGTGGTGGCTAACATTCTGGCCGGCCCCTTGGCTGAGCTAAAAAACATTATTAGTGCTTATGTAAAACCCGGCGGCAAACTGGCGTTATCAGGCATATTGGAAAGTCAGGCACAAAGCGTGATTGACGCTTATAGCGACGAGTTCAGCTTTGACCCTATCGCCGTACAAGATGAATGGGTGCGCCTGAGCGCAACAAAACATCAGTAATATTTTTCAATAACGGCGTGCTGTGGCGCGCCGTTTTTTATCACGGTACATTTCTTCATCTGCCCGCTTTAGTAAATGGCTTATTTTTTCACCGGGTTCAGCAATCACTAATCCGACACTGCCGCCTTTGTAATGCAAGAACGTATCTGCAATATCAAAACGGCCCTCAGTGCTGTTAAAAAGCTGCTCACGCAGTGCCTTGGCAGCATGCATAATATCGTTACCCGTTAACAAACCAAACACGACAAATTCATCACCGCCTATACGGGCAATAAAGTCACCTTCCCGACGGCCTTTTTTTAAATTGGCAGCTATCGCTAATAACAATCGGTCACCTGCATCATGACCATATTGGTCGTTAATTGTTTTGAAGTTATCTAAATCAATATAGGCAACAAAGATTGCACTGCCACTGCGCTGGCTATTGGCTAACTCGCGCTGTAATTCCAACTCTAACTCGCGCCGGTTTCCAAGACCCGTTAACGGGTCGGTCAGCGCTACATTACGATAATGCCGATTCTCTAACGCCAGTTGCTGTAACAGTTTTTCGCGTTCAACCTGTACTGCAATAAGCCGACCAATAAGTAGCAGTAAACTGGCACTTTTATCTGAGACGGCGGTTTTTTCTGTGCTAGCAGCACAGACTGTGCCATACAAATGGCCATCGGATAATTCAACTGGAGCACTTATATACGTATTGATACCCAATTCAGCAGCCGCCGCTGAGTCGCCCCAACAAGCAGACACATCAGTAGTCACAAATTGTTGCTGTTCTATTGCCCTTTTGCATAAGGTATCATCCCAGTTAACTGACAAGCCTTCATTTAATTGCAACTGACCTGTATTTATTGAATAAACAATATGTTGCACACCTTTATCAACATCGATGCGGGTAAAATAAGCGGACTCCAGCCCAGTAGACTGCTGCAGTAACTGGATAAGTGCCCTAACTTGAAGCTCTAAATTATTGTTGTCGATTGATTGTGTTAGTTCTTTTAGAATGTCGTCCATTATATGTACACGTCTGTAAGCATTGCTATTAAAGCTAACACCACTTTTTAGCGCTGGCAAACCTAACTTTTTATAAGCAAGTGGCTGCTTATAAAGCCCAGGTAAGATCTGTTATTTACAGCAATACGCCAGACAACAAAAAGTAGTGCGACCCAATATTACCTACTATAACGCAGCGAAAAACCGCTCACTGCGAGGCAACAAGTAGTTATCGTAATCCAGTGAAAACAGCACCGTACTGGCTCGGCCAACAATCTCGTTACGCGGCACGAAACCAATTACCCTGGAATCTGCGCTATTGTCCCGATTATCACCCAATACCAAGTAACTGTTGTCGGGCACGGTTACCGGGTTAAAGCTGTCACGGCCGGTAGAAAATGGCGCTAATTTCACCTGATGCGATATCGCGTCCAACTGTTCGGTTAACACCATCGCATTATCGGCAACGGCAGCTTGTGCAGCATAGTCTAAACGTTTGCCATTGATGCTAAGCACATTGTTATGCATTGCAACCACATCGCCGGGTACACCAATAACCCGCTTAACCAAGCGATCACCCGCCGCTTCAGACATAAAAATAACAATGTCACCACGCTCAGGATCGGCACGTTTAATTAACGATTTAGTAGTAAAGGGTACTCGCAGATCGTAGGCCATTTTATTCACTAAAAGACGATCGCCAATTTGAATAGTCGGCTGCATTGAGCCGGTGGGTACATCGTTCCAATCCGCCACAGCACTTCTAAACACAAACATGCAACACAAAAATAT
>Ga0100394_1001032_pt1 | contig 23052 bp, 22 predicted proteins | sample CryGeymeta201518_FD_81549 | JGI IMG/M metagenome (GOLD analysis project Ga0100394, IMG submission 81549) | Groundwater microbial communities from Crystal Geyser aquifers in Utah, USA - Crystal Geyser metaG 2015-18 | ecosystem: Environmental > Aquatic > Deep subsurface > Groundwater | place: USA... | reverse complement strand
GAAACTGGTATCCATCGTAACGTAACAAACCCGATGGCGTGCCGATCCAAACAAAACCCTGCTGGTCCTGCGCTATGCTGGTCACAACATTGTCCGGTATACTGGATGCGTGGCCAACCTGATGAAATAAGCCGGTTTCTGGTAGCGATGACGAGTCAGCTTGGTCCGGGCTCAATGCTAATAACAATACTATGCTCACCATCAGGTATTGTTTGAAGGCGTTACACCATAATGCTGTTCCTATTTTGATTTTTATCAACGGCTTAGCTCTTGATGGCTTTAGTAATGTCAGTTTCTAATGTAGCAAGTATTAGCATTAAAGCAATGCTCAGTGCTACTCGATTAGCTCATCTTGTTTTGTCAAATATTGATGATAAAAACGCATGCCATCAGGGTAGGGAAAAATATCTTCCACCACGCCGTCACGGATGTTTTGTTGTTTTTGGCGCCAGTAAGCTGCATCTAATAGTTCTGAGTGTTTACTGAACAGCAAATCACGTATTTGTACTTGTGGTGTTACAAAGGTTGCCATTTGTTCCGGAAAAACATCCCCGGGTGCTGCACATACTGTACCTTCCATAAACAAGGCGTCTTCATAGTTATCTGTTTTAGGGAAGCTTCTAAAATTAACATCCAGCATATACTGCACTTCGTCGTAGTCGTAAAACACAACACGCTTATGCCGCGTTACACCAAAGTTTTTTAATAGCATGTCGCCCGGAAAAATATTGGCGGCGATCATTTCTTTTATCGCTTTGCCATAATCATCCATGATATGCGCTTTTTCGTCGGTGCTGGCCTGTTCAAGATATAAATTAAGCGGAATCATACGACGCTCAATGTATAAGTGTTTAATAATAATTAAATCGTCTTCAAGGCTTAATGATTCCCCGATCGCGTCTTGTAACTCAAGCAGTAATTCGGCAGAGAAACGACTTTTGGGCAACGCCACATAAGAATATTCCAGCGTATCGGCCATTCTGCCCACGCGGTCGTGCTTCTTAACCAGAAAATAGCGGGCTTTAACGGTATCGCGGCCAAACTCTTTGCTTGGTGCAAATTTGTCTCTAATCACTTTAAACACATAGGGAAATGACGGTAGGGTAAACACCATCATTACCATGCCCCGAATGCCCGGTGCTGCAACAAATTGATCTGTGCTTTTGTGTAAATGCTGAAGTAGTTCGCGATAAAACTCTGTTTTGCCCTGCTTATGTAGTCCTATAGAGGCGTATAGTTCTGCCAGGGTTTTGTGTGGCAAAAGCTCGCGTAAAAAATGTACCCGTGCGGAGGGTACTTGTGTTTCTACCATAAAATAGGCCCGCGAAAAGCCAAAAATAATGGTCATTTGTTGGGCGTCGGTTACGAGTGTATCAATATATAACCCTGCGCCTTCGCGGTGTAATACCGGGATAATAAATGGCTGTTGGCCATCAGGCGTAACCGCACGACCGACAATGTATGCTGCTTTATTGCGGTAGAAAACTGACTTTAAAATATCAAATCGAATTTGATAAATGGGGTGCCTGCCATGGCTGGATTGTGCCATAAAGCTTTTCACAATCAGCCTTATATCCCGATCCAGATTGATGAAGGGGGTGTTGAAACCAAAACTGGACACGATATGGCGAATGGTGTTTTTTAATCCATCTTGTGCTGGAAAGTAGCTGTCATACACTGATGCAATGGGGGCCGGTAAGTGCTGTTTGCTCAGGGTTGATTCAACAAATATATTTTGGTTATGAAAGTACTTGCGGTCAAACAGCTGACAAAATACTGAATTGTAAAATGTTTCTGCCAGTTCAGCCTGAGGATGAAATGCCAGAAATACCATGTAATGTTGTTTAACTTGTTGCCATAACGCTTCATTTAAACATTGTGAGGGAAGTTCAGTAGCTAGGTGGGCAATAGCTTCGGTAACGCGTTGATCATAAAATGAAATACGCTCGGAGCTATCTTGTTGAAATGCGCACCAGTCTGCCAGTTCAAAACGTTGTTTGGCGTTAGCGGTAATCGCCTGAAATAATCCGAAATGGCGGCGGAAGCCCTTTAAAATAATTTCGGCAATTTGTTTTGCCTGGCTCATAACGCCATCCCAATATTTATTGTAGTGCAGACACTCTAATCAGGATGCCATAAAATTGCTAGCAGTAGCCTGCACAATCTACTAATCGCTAGCTATGATGCTGTGTGAGCATAGTAAGTCGCCTGTTTATAGGTTTCAACTGTAACCAAAATAAGCACAAATACTTAATTTTTCGTACTTTTCCGGCAATTTAGTTTTTGCTGAACTATGTTTAGCCAAAGGTTAAAAAACCTTTGGCTGGGAACATAGCCCAGGAACATTAGGAGTGCTTATGAAAAAGTCACTGTTAAGCGGAATTAGCAGCATTGTATTGTTACTTCCGTGTACTGCTATGGCAGAAATCAATATATCAGGTTTCGCTACTATTGCTGGAGGTCGGGTATTAAGCGGGAGTGGGGTGGAGGAGTTTGGTTTACCGCCTACTTTTTTGGCAAATTATCCGCAGGTAGGTGTATACGAAGAAGAGTGGTCGTTTAAACCAGACAGTCGAATGGGCTTGCAACTGTCGGCAGATTTAATGGACGGTTTGAAGGTCACCGGGCAAATTGTAGCCAGAGGTGCCGACGACTTTAATGCCAGTTTTGAATGGGCTTATATCTCTTACCAGCTAAACGACACCTGGACTATTCAGGCCGGTAAGAAACGTTTACCGTTGTACTACTATTCAGACTTTTTTGACGTAGGTTTTGCTTATCTTTGGCTGCGCCCACCAGCGGATAACTATACCTGGCAAATCTTTAACTACACTGGTATTAATGCCCTGTTTAATACTCAACTGGGTAGTTGGGATGTGAGTGGTAACATTTATACCGGACGAGAGGATGACAAAGACAATAAATTGTTATCGCAGTTTTTTGGGTCCAACCCTGTACAGGAGATTTGGAAAGATATTGTTGGTGGTGTGGTGAGCTTCAACCGTGATTGGTTGGATGTACGCCTTACTTATATGACTTATATTAACGAGCGTTATGTTACCAGAGACGGCGTGGTTGAGCGAGTTGACTGGGACGGTGATTTGGAACGGCGCGGTAAATTTGCTGGTATTTCTATCAACATCGATTACAACGACGTGGTGTTGTTAACTGAGCTAAACCAGCTGGATCTCGAAGGCAGCAAATTCGATACCTATATGGTGTCTTTAGGCTATCGTTTTAATAGTATTACGCCTTACATTTCTTATGCTGACTTTGACAGCGATGGAGAGGTTCATAACACCACCAGCCTGGGATTTAGATACGACTTCCACAGCTCAGCTGCCTTTAAACTGCAGTATGATGATGTGAAGGACGACGGCTACGATGGTCTTATGGTCGCGGGAGACAGCAAATCTATTACCTTTGGCGTAGATCTGGTTTTTTAAGGAGGCAGCATGAAAACAATGTTACTTATTAGCAGTTTATTACTGCCAGGTGCAGTACACGCAGCCATCGCTGTGGTAGCGCATCCTTCAAACCAAACCAGCTTAACCCAAGATGATTTGGTGCGGTTGTACACCGGCAAAATGAGCTCATTTCCGGACGGCTCATCTGCTATACCTGTAAATTTAAATGATTCAGCACCGTTAAGGGCTGACTTCGATCAAAAAGCACTGGGACGCTCGTCGAGCCAGGTGAAAGCGTATTGGTCGAAGTTGGTGTTTACCGGCAAAGGCACACCGCCCAAAGAAGTGGCGTCTGATAGCGAAGTGTTGAGTCTGGTCGCGAATAACCCTAACCTTATTGGCTACGTTAGTTCCGACGCGGTATCTGATAACGTTAAGGTTTTACTTACCATCGACTAATAAAAATCGGGCCGGGAATACCGGCCTGATTACATTACATTGGCGGTTGTAGCTCTACGCCATAACCAAACACGACCGCCAACACCAATACCACGGATGATGCCAGCATCAATTTCAGGATTAATGGCAGACAAAAGCGAAACCAATGACCATACGGAATACCGGCAATACCGATAATGCCCATTAGCACAGCGTTGGTGGGGATGATCATATTAGAGAAACCATCGCCAAACTGATATGCCAATACCGCCACTTGTCGTGGAATGTGCAGTAAATCTGCTAATGGCACCATAAGTGGCATGGTAACGTAGGCCTGTCCACTACCTGAGGGTACAAAGAAGTTAAGCAACGTCTGAATAATTAGCATGCCCACCGCTGCGGCTTCTGCACCAACATAGGATAGCGGCAGTGACATACCGTGAACCAGGCTATGTAAAATCTGGCCATCTTCCATTACCAGAGAAATACCGCGGGCAACACCAATGAGCATCGCCGTGGTGGTTAGCTCCATTGCGCCATCAATAAACTTTTGCGCAGCGGTATCAGCTGAAATGCGGCCAATAATCGCGGCGAATATGCCCCAGGCAATAAAGCAGGCGCTTAATTCATACAGGTACCAGCCATGCACTTTAATACCGTAAGCGACTAAAGCAATGGTGCCAACAAAACTGGCCAAAATCAGTTTATGGTTTAATGCCAGTGTTGGGTAGTGCACTTCTGTTTTATCACCCAGCGGGCAAGGCAGGTCGGCAACCATAGAGTTGGCCGGATCAGCCAATACGGTTTTGGCATAGCTCCAGACATGATGAAAACCAATTAACACAAAGGGTACAAAAATAGCAAACCGCAGCCAGTTGCCTGACATGGGGGGCAGGTCGGCAATTTGTTGGGCAATCAGTACTGTAAAGGGGTTAAATGCAGACACACCATAACCTATGCCGTAGCCTGCTACTGTCATGCCGACAGCAGTCATGGCATCCAACCGCATAGCCCTGCACAATGCCACCAGGATCAGTACAAAGGGAATGTATTCGCCTGCAGTGCCGATAAAACTAGAGGCCATAGCGAAACAAAACACCACCATAAAGATTAACATGTGTGGTTTTTTGCCATGGCGCTCAAGTAAGCGGCCAATTAGGGCATCTACGGTACCGGTTGCACGGGCAATAGACAGTACACCACCCAAAATCATCACAAAGAAAATCACATCCTGCGCGCTGGCAAAAGCACGGGGTATGGCCGTTAGTAGTTGCCAAGGTGTCAAATACTGACGTTCTTCTACCAAGGTAAACGTACCGGGAATAACGGCAGTGAGGCCATTGGCTAAGGTTTCTGTAGCAAAAAAGCCTTGTGGTACTAACCATGTAGCGATCATTGCTAGCACCATCATGCTAAACAGCAATGTAAGCGTATGAGGTACTTTAAATTTTGCCATGGCTTAAGGTCCCTTTCGAGCGTTGTTAATTACACGTTTTGAGTGCGACACAAATTAAAAAAACGGAGTCTACAGAAAAATGATCAGCATCACAAACAGTGCTTTAATGCAGTTAAATGCCTGCGGGCCAGCCGAAATAATGGCCCGCAGGATGACGAACAGCAGATGAATAGGGTTAAATTAACCGGTTACTCATCATCCTCAACCATCGTCATTAACGACGTATTTCCGCCAGATGCGGTGGTATCAATACTGATGGTTTTCTCGGTAACCAGCCGTTTAATTAGCGTGTCATAGTACTCTGCACTGATCACCGGCAAAATGGCCCCCTCTCGCTGCGCTAACTGCTCGCTAAAGTAGCCTAGGCGGGATGAGCGTGCTGCAACCACGGCGCCAGCCAAATGCGAATGAGCCAAAATCGCCTGCAATTGGTCCGGCTTAGCAACCTGAAACACACCGGGTGCGACACCCGTGGCAATGAATTTGTCTCTAAAGGCCATGGCCTCTTCAAAAAACAACTCAGACGCTACCGTGATAACCGTATTACCGGCCCCAAGTGCAGTAATAATAGAAATAGCCCAGAAATTAAATGACGTACTCTTATCGGCATAACATACGACGCAGCCACGAGGCTCTATATGCAACGTATTCGACTCACCGGTAGGGCCGGGCAATGTGGTGCACTTGCGCATATGTTTTTCCAGCCGGTTTAGCTGTGCACGGGCATCGGCTAAGGTTAGCGCTAAGTCGTCGGCTAACTCGTCAATAATATCTACCGTTGCTATTTTAGCCAGTAATTGGCGTAGCACAGACACGCGATCGTTCAACGGGGTGGCACGCCAGGTTTTTTCATCCCGCATTGAGTTTGCCATCAGCAACTGCACCTGGGCATCAGCATCCGGGTTGTGGTGCAAGTTTAACTGGTCTGGTGTTAGGTTCGTCATCTGCACATTTTCTGGCGAGGCTTTCTCTTTAACCAAACGCAGTAAATAGTTGGGGCCACCGGCTTTGGGGCCCGTGCCAGACAAACCTCTCCCCCCAAATGGCTGCGCACCTACTATGGCACCGATCATATTACGGTTAATGTACACATTACCGGCACGTGACATTTTCGCCAGATAGTTGCAGCGGTCTTCAATACGCGAGTGAATGCCCATTGTTAAACCGTAACCGGTAGCGTTAATCTGGTCGATAACATTATCCAGTTCACTGGCTTTATAGCGGATAACATGCACACAAGGGCCAAAGACTTCACGTTTGAGTAATGACAAATCGCTGATTTCATACAAGCGCGGCGCAAAAAAGAACGCGCCTTTTGTCGCGTTATCCGGAATATCGCATTGATAATGCAACGTGGCTTTGTCGGCTAAATAATCGACATGTTGTTGTAGGGTTTTTAACGCCCTTTCATCGATTACCGGGCCAATATCGGTGCTTAATAGCGCCGGATCGCCCACATGTAATTCTTTTAATGCGCCTTTAATCATCTCGATAATGCCATCTGCGACATCTTGCTGAATAAACAGCACTCGCAATGCCGAGCAGCGCTGACCAGCGCTTTGAAAGCCTGAGCTTATAACATCGTCTACCACTTGCTCTGGCAGGGCAGTGGAGTCCACTATCATGCAGTTTTGGCCGCCAGTTTCGGCGATAAGCGGTACCTGAATATCATTACGGGCGGCCAGCGTACGGGAGATTAGGCTACCCGTTTCGGTTGAGCCGGTAAACATCACTGCCTGAATACGGGCATCGGGCAGCAAGGTATTGCCTACGTCACTGCCTCGGGCAATGACAGCTTGTACTACGTGTTCTGGTAAGCCAACGGCATGCATTAACTCAATGGCCCGCAAAGCAATAAGACAGGTTTGCTCTGCTGGCTTGGCAATGACGGTATTACCGGTAACGATAGCGGCAGCGACCTGACCTAAAAATATTGCCAGAGGGAAATTCCACGGGCTGATACACAGCACGACCCCCCGCGGTTCAAAACGTTCGTCTTTGGCCAGCTCTTCTGCCCGGGCGGCGTAATAGCGACAAAAATCTACTGCTTCACGTACTTCGTCAATGCCATCTTGTGCCACTTTTCCGGCTTCTTTTATACAAATAGCCACCAGTTCGTCATGATGACGCTCTAAAATATCCGCGATGCGGCGCAGCAAGTTTGCACGTTGGGTAATGGGTGTTTGTGACCAACTGCTAAATGCGGCATCAGCATTGCTCAGCATCTTTTGCATATCATCGGCATTATGCAAGGTAAAATGGCCGATAATCTCCTGCCGATTGGCTGGGTTTCTCACAGCTGATGCACCAGCAGGAATATCGCTTTGCGCAAACCGATGTTCAGCTAACCAGTTGTCCAGGTTAGCTTTAAACGGCAATAAGGTGTCAATATCCGTTAAATCTAAGCCTTTTGAGTTAGCCCGTTCAGCGCCGTATAAATCAACGGGCATTTTAATTTGCGTGTTGTACTTATTGCGTAGGCCTTGCAGGGTTTCTACGGGGTCGGGCAATAACGCTTCAACGGGTTGGCTGGTATCCACTATGGCATTAACGAAAGACGAGTTAGCGCCATTTTCCAGTAAACGGCGTACCAGATAGGCCAGCAGGTTTTCGTGTTCGCCTACCGGGGCATAAACCCGACACTGAATTTTCTCAGCACTGACAATTTGATCAAACAGAGATTCGCCCATACCGTGTAAACGTTGAAATTCAAAACCGCTGTTGTTGCCTTTAGCTACTTCTAAAATGGTGGCCGCTGTGTAGGCGTTGTGCGTGGCAAATTGTGGGTACAACACATCTCGCGCTTCCAGCAGCTTAATGGCGCAGGCTTTGTAAGACACGTCTGTAGACGCTTTGCGGGTAAATACCGGATAGTGATCAAGGCCTTTTTGCTGAGTGGTTTTAATTTCAGTGTCCCAGTAAGCGCCTTTTACCAGTCGTACCATCAATTTACGGTTAACTTTGCGGGCTAAATCGGTTAGCCATTCAATGACAAAAATTGCGCGCTTTTGATAGGCTTGAACGGCCAGGCCAAAGCCGCTCCAGTCACCCAACTCGTCGTCGCTTAATATGGCTTCAATGATATCCAGCGAAATATCTAAGCGGTCGGCTTCTTCTGCATCGACGGTAAAACCAATATCGTAGCTTTTAGCAACTAACACCAAGGCTTTAAGCTTAGGTAGTAGCTCAGCCATTACCCGCTCGCGATGGCTGAACTCATAACGTGGATGAATAGCAGACAGCTTTACTGAAATGCCAGGGCTTTTTATCGGTCCTTTGCCGTTGGCTGCTTTGCCAATTGCATGAATAGCAGTTAAGTAACTTTGGTAGTAGCGATCAGCGTCCTGCATAGTGCGGGCACCTTCACCCAGCATGTCATAGGAGTACACATAGCCTTTTTGCTCTGTATCGGCGGCCCGGCTAATCGCATCATCAATGGTTGTGCCCATGACAAACTGTTTGCCCATAATTTTCATGGCATAGTTAACTGACTTTCTGATCACAGGTTCACCTAAGCGGCCCAGGGTTTTTTTCAGTATGCCAAATTGCTTAGCCTTGGTTTTATCGTTGTAATTCACCATTTTACCGGTAACTAACAACCCCCAGGAAGAAGCATTAACAAACAAGGAGTCGCTGCTACCTAAATGTGAGCTCCAATCGCCTTTGGCTAACTTATCGCGGATCAGGGCTTCCTGAGTGCTTTTATCGGGCACACGTAGTAAGGCTTCGGCCAGACACATCAGAACCACGCCTTCTTCGCTAGATAACGAAAATTCATTTAACAGTGCATCAATGCCACCCTGGCCGTCCTGATCTTTTCGAATAGTATGGACAATCTGCCGTGCCCGCTCCCAGGCGCGGCTGCGGGCTTTTACACCGACTTCCGCTAAAGGTAACAGGTGATCAAGAACGGTATTCTCGTCGATACGGTAAAAATCACGAATTTTTTGTCGTAGTGCGCATTGGGTGGTTAAATCAGCATTAAATAACATAAGTCAGCCTGTAACAGGGGCATAGCACAACAGTAGGTGCAAAGCCGAGTGAGCAATTATCTATCAGGGTTATAAAACCTTGAGGCTATACTAATGAAAATGCGGCAAAATTGGCTGGTTTATTTTGCGGTAAAAACCATAATTAACATGGCTATAATTTGGTTTTGCAGCATAAAATGCTGCTATTTTGGCTTTGTTGTAGTTGTTGCTATGTAATATCGGCGGCTATGGCCTGTAAAATGTTTTACTGATTCGTTGAGCTGAATCGTTTTGCTTAATAATTGTTTAGTTGAACAGGTCCATTCGAAAACGTTAAAATATTATCAGTTAAAGTTGCCATTTCGATAAGGCCTTAGTCTGCCTGATAAACGACTGGTTTATGATCCGGCCCCGACATATCTGAATAAGCCGGGTTCCATTTCATAGGGTTAGCCAAATCAAAGCCGCTAACCTGGGTATTTTTCCCCGCAATACACCAATCTAAAATACCACCTTTACGCTGTGTACAATCTTGCCAATAACTATAAGCATGTGCTCCTGCAGGCATAGCAAGTTGGTTGTACTTACTGTAATCCCAATTCATATCGCCGGTGATGAGCCAATTAGAGGTGCTATTGTGCTCTAGTATTAAGGCTGCCCATTCAATTTGGCTTTTCGTTAAATTGGTCTGCCCGGATTTAAAGTGTGCAAAACCAACATAGGTTCCTTGTAAGGAAAAAATGCTTAGGCTGCGATTCAAATAACGCAGCGGAATATCCTGGATCCACTGAATCGTTTGATTTGTACGAAACATAATAACGTAGTCGTTACTGTAGCCGCCATGAACAGTATGAATAGTGTAATCAGGATACACCTGTTGCAGAAAACTAATGTAGTCCAGTGAGCGTGCGCTATGTACTTCACACAAAAACAGCACGTCTGCGCCAAGGCCATCTGAAGCACAAAGTTGGTGAATAAAGTCAGAGACTTTACTTTGTTTCTCCAAAGACGAAGATTGGCCATTTTTTTCTAAATTCCAGCTTGCAATGATCATGGCATTACATCAAAGGTTTAGCATGGGCATGCTGTTTTATTTGTTCCAGCTTATCAAGACTTTGTTCAAGTAACTGTGTGCTTGTTTCATTTGCCACAGACAAGCCTGAACCACAGAGTGAACAAGTAAAAATTGCGCCTTGAAGCAATAATCTGGGTTCAAGTGCAATGGAACCCTGGTGGCAATGTGGGCATTGTATTGTTACCGTATTCATTATAATTACCTCATATAATGCGGGCATCAGCTTGCTGATGCCCTCCGTGTCTAGGCTGCTTTTTCTTGAGCAGGCATTTCTATCGGTGTAATGTTGTTGGTATAGGCTTGTATAATGACACCGACACCAGGTGGTAAAGGGAGTTGCCCGGCATGCACATCTACTGTGTATGTCGCTGAGTTACTTTTTTGATAGTGCGTACTGTTGGTGGTGCTGCTTGAGCTATCATGCGATACGCTGCCTTTTACTTCTACGCTCCATAAAAATCCGCCAATTTTGGCGTCAAAACTGCCTTCTGCATGAGTAGACTCTGAGCTGGTATCACTGTGGTCTTCGCTGTAACTGCTGTTTACCTGCATTACAAAGTTGACGTTGACGTTGTCAACCGCTAGGGAATTCAGCGGTAAGATAGTTAATAGTGGTAATTTAATTGTTGAGTTTATATTTTGAATTACAGCAGGATCACCTGCTTTTGCTCCTGGTGTAATCACCCCTCGGGTTAACTGCATTTCAATCATTGTTGGTTGGTAAACTTTAGCATCCGTTTTACCCCCGCTTGTGTTTGATGCTTGGGTAAAACAGGTCTTCATTAGAAAATCAACTTGGGTTAGCGCCATTTGTTGATTTGCTTTTGCTGCGGCCATTAACGGGCCACCAATTAATGAGCCCATAGGTAAACCGGTAAACTGCTGCGCCATGGAGACCAGGGCTGGACCATTTGATGTATCTGCCATATTGTCTTTCCTTCTGCTGGTTAATGTTGATCAACACAATGTGATCGGGAACGCTCTAACTTGGTATTTGCGCGCGCACAACTTTGTCATACCCTTCAATCACAGCACTTATTCCCGCGGGGCGGTTTGTTGTTGTTATTTTCATCGTGAGTTTGGCGTTAGGTTTGTTGTCTTGAGTTTTTTCACCGCCAAACAAGGATTTTTTCAGTTGAGGAAAGCCAACAATAATGTCGTCATCTCTTTCTAAAAACTCTAAATCAATTTCTACTGTCATTTCGGTAGGTTGTAGTGTGGTAATCGGAGCGAGGGAGATAAGCGGTACCATCACTTGGTGTTCAACGATGCCTTTAGCCGTTTCACGCGGGTACGTCATGGCCACCATTTTAGGAATGAGCTGTGTTTTATTTGATTTGGGATCAAAATTTAAAAATGGCTCAATTTTGACATTATTTTTTGGGTTTTCCTCAGGCGATTGACGCATCGGCACTTCATCAAAATAGCTGGTGAGAATTTTGACGTTTTCCTTTGCTACAGCATCAGAAGCTGTTTCTATGGCTTGTTGAATTGCCGCTATAAATCCATTCAGCTTTAGCATTTTTTTATCACACCTTGCATTCAAAGAATATTTAGCTTGGCAGGGGAATAGCAAATAAAAAGCAAGAAAAGTGAATATCAGATTAATGTAAAAACTTAATCATCTGTTTGTTGGAGAATAAATTTATCCGCTTGAATGCGCATCGTATGCATAAAAAAACCTCAGACTTGCTGAGGTTCTATAAAAATATTTAAGTATGCTACTAAAGCTTAGACTTTTTTCTTCTTACGTGAAAAGCCAATACCCGCTAAACCCAGACCAAGCAATGCAATGCTAAGGGGTTCCGGTACTGACGCTACACCTGGCTCACCTTCAAGCCGGTAAGCGAAGTCTCTGCCGCCCCAATAACCAGTATAGCCAGAGCCATTAGCAACAAGGGCTTCGGTAATATTTACCCGATTATTAATTAAGGTTAGGTGTACATTTTGTGCGTTATTGGCTCTAAGACCAATAAAGTAGCTTCCAGCCATTAAATTAAAGCTTGTTACATCGATACTGTAATCAACTAAATCCCAACCGTTGAAATTTAAGCTAGTATCATTTTTAGCAACAGAACCCACATTTCCGCTAAACAATATACCGCCAGGAAGGCCGTTTAAGACGGAGCGAATTTCCCAATCCATATTGCCGATATTGTCTAAGTTACCAAAATTCGCAAAAGCATTAACCGTAATACGGCTAATGTCATAGCTACTGTCTAAGGTAAAATCATCATAACTAAAATTGTATTTAAACGGGTTGTGACCTGTAGCAACACTTTCCAGGCCTTGCTCATAAATTAGACCTGCATGAGCATTTGATACGAATAAAGCAGAGGCCAGTGCAGCGCCTAACAACAACTTATACATGTAAATATCCCTATATCGACAAAAGTTTAGTAAGCTGCAAATTTCGCGACACTAGTTTATCTATTTGTTTTATAATGATATTTTTTTTGGTTATCGCATTGCCAGGTGTTGTGTAAATTTATCTGACAATTGTGTCAGTTTTTTTGCTAAGTGCTAAGCCCACTAGAAATTGAGCGTATTATGAAGCGTGTGGCCATTCACACTGTTTGACGAGCTGGAACCATGGGCGTTCGAATACCTTATTTATTGGTGGTTGAGGTAGAGCAACATTAACACCGAGATAGGATGCAACGTGGTGATAGATCAACGTTCTAACTTTATCATCTTCCAGTTTGTCATAAGCTTCCAGCAGCGCTAAGCGCTGCTCAGTAGTGACAACCGTACCATGTTGTTGTTGAAAACGGGTGTCCAACCAGAACAACAGCGCCTGCTTACTTTCATTTGGAAAGCTTGCAGCAAGCGTGGCAGTTGGGCCGTAAAGTCCTTGAAAATTATCAAACTGTTGCTGTAGTAAAAAGGACGCTAAGAGATTTGTTCCTGCCGATATTTGCCCGGCACGTTGACTAATCGATTGATAATGCTTGAGCGCTTCACGCAAGTGCGCCTCTGCCAGAGCAAACTTTCCAGCGTCCAGCGCCAGTAGTCCCAGATTATTTTCTACCATCGCCACAACATTTGTCTGTTCAGACTGTTTAGCCAGCATAAGCGCGTGGCTAAATAGCTTGCGGGCTTTTTCTGTATCGTTAAGCTGTCGTGCCACTAACGCGATGCTGTTTGTTAACGTTAGCCGTTGTTTATTTGTAGTGGCATATTTATACGAACATTCAAAACTAAGCTGGGCATCATGCAGATATTGATTGCGACGCAACCAAATACCTAATGCGCTGTTAATGGAGGTAAGCTGCTGTTGAAAATACGGCTGCTGTTCATGTTGGAAAACCAGTTCCAGAGTTTGTAGTAATAAATCCATTTTGCTTGTTGGTACTGCTGCTCTTAGTACCAATACGTGTCGGCGAAGTACTTGCTCTAAAGGCAATTTATCTGCGGTGTTAAAGCTTTCCAGCAAGCTAAGTGTTTGTGCAGGATTAACGGTGAGGTAATCTTCAGCTTCGTCTAAAATTGCTGACGCATCTGTTGCAAATGCAAGCGAACAGGGTACTGTCATTAATGTGCAAATTAGCACGTAACACTTTAACAAAATGACGCTCGTAGCGGTTGGTTTAAACCTTGACTATAGCGGTATAATAACGCGACATCAAAAAAGCAAAAGCGCCGGTTTGACATAAGTGGCTTGGTACACTGCAATAACAAAACCACCTTTCTGATTAACAATAACCCGCTAACGGGTTTGCCTGGCGTGATTAGTTTTTTATGCGTAATACCAGGGTGTCAGCCAGTTTATCCTGAATGGCTTGACGGTTTGGGTCCCAGTAAATTTGGAAAAACCCCAAAAGCCCGGTAGCCAAACCGGCACTATAGCCACCTTGACGACCAAAAGCGCCCCACAATGACAACGGCTTATTGTCCAGTTGCACTACCTTGATACCCAGTAGCTTTTTACCCGGAGTTTGGCCGTTATTCCAGCTGGTAAACACCGTTAAGTACGCCACAGCCCAACCAAAGCTGATGCCTAAATCTGCCAATATACCCTGAGCCCATTTCATCACGCTATGATCAGACTGTTGCAGTTTTTGCCACCAGTTTAGCTTTGCAGGTGCGGCTGAAGTTTCTGACGGTGCCTGTTTCACCAACAGTTGGCGTGCGTCTGAAAGTGTAGCCCGACGTTGCTGCAATAGCGTGAGTTTTTGTTGTTGCTGCTCTGCGCTAAGTACTGAGTTTGCAAGCAAGTCTGTTAGGGTTTCCTCGGCTTGGCTATTGCTTAGTTGTTCATTTTGCAGTGCCGAAATCAGCTCATTGGCTTTGGTGTCAGCGCATTTTGCATCGCAATTATTACCAATTGCAATAGCCGCCGTGCTCAGCTCAATTGCGGATGCTATGTCCATAACAGTGTCTTCATCTACGTTGTTATTTTCTGTGTAGGCAAACACCAGCATTAGCGGCATTAACAGCAGTAAAATGTTGCGCCTTTTTATATTTTGCAGCGTATGGCAGCGCCAAACCAGATAAAGATATAGTGGTAAAAAAAAGATAACGCCGCCGCCAGCCAGAAAAGCGATAAATACCCCGTCTATACTTATGGCTAAGGCCCTACGCCAAGGGCGTGCCAGTGTTAAACCGAACAGGGAGGTATTTACGGCAAAGTCATGCGGGGTAACAATGTTTCGCACTTCTTTAGGGGTTAACTGATGGCCTGTAGCATCGACAAAGGTATCGGGGGCTATTTCAGTTAAATGCGTGCTGTGCTTAATTGGCGTGGTTATACCGTCACTCATAGTGCAAGTCCGTGTGCTGTTTGCCAATACTCTAACGCCCTGATCAATAAAGCGCAAATATCAGCTTAGGGTATTAGCTACATTGCTGCAGCCATATCCATTGTTGTTTGGCAATGCCCAAACTTAATGCAAATGCCATGTAGTCATCACAGACGGCTTTTTCCGGGGTTTTACTGCGCGCCAGTAACCAAGCGTAATCCAGCGATGGGCCAACCACCAGCGCCACACTGTAATCATCGGTTAATTTGGCAATATTGTAACCTCCGTAAAATGGGCCAAAAAACGACACCTTTAGTGCGCCGGTATTGCTATCACCGACAAAGTAAGCCTTGCCTTCAGCCTGCTGCCAGCTGTTTTCTTCGGTACTAAAGCCACGGTTTACTACTTTCACTCCACCATCATCGCGTAGAGTGTAGTTAGCGGTTACTTCAGTTAAACCTCTTTCAAAGCGGTGATCCAACCGGGCAATTTCATGCCATTCACCCAGATAACGATTTAGCTCAAATGGTGTTTTCGGTGTAACACCCTCTGGCACGCCAGTACAACTTTGCAAAGCAAAGCCGCTGGCAACGAGTACGGCAATCTTAAGCAGAAATTTCATAACAACCTTTAATTTACGCTTTAAAACACAAATACTACGCCGCTTTAGCGGCTTTGTATCAATTTGCTGTTGGGTTTTTATTTATCGCTATTTTGCAGGGAGTTAACGTGACACAGCGCATTTTACTGGTAAGCGATATATGTACACAGTTACGGCAAAAGAGGGGCGTGACTGCCGTGAGCACAGGCTACGCACACGGTTTTATGAACCTCGCGTCAGAAGCCTTTAATGAAGTTGGTTATCAGCAGCAGTTAAGCACGCTACTACCGTATTTGGATTGACACGTTCCCTACAGAAAATAACGACAGAAAATATGCTAGTTCCAGTGTTTAATTGTTTCCGACACCTTTTACACTTAGTTAATTAATTCACTAATTGTTAGTTGATAGTGTGTTTCTGTGTGCTGAATTTCTACTGGCCAACCTAATGCCGTAGCAATACGTCCGATAAGGCTATTGCCATGGCCAAACCCCTGATACCGATTATTACTTGCCACAGTGCCATCAGGTTGACGTTGTATTTGATTAATAAAATGCATGCTACAGCCGTTTAATCGGATGTGTAATACTGCACCACCACTGTGGTAGCAGGCATTACTAATTATATTAAGCAGTAACAGCTGAATGAGTTGTTTATGACCATTTACCATAAAATCTTCCGGCACATCCATCTGTATTTGGCTGACAAATGCCGGTTCAGTTTGATACAGCATTAACATGGCTTGCTCGAGTTGCGGCAGCAATGCTAAGTGTTCAGTAGGTGTCTGCAGATTTCTGGCAAGCGCGAGTAAAACGTGCAGCTGCTGCGCCATAGCGGAGGTTGCAGCTTTAGCCACACACAAGGCATCTCCTTTAAAGGAGGAGTCGCCATTAAGATTCAATGCGTTTTGTACAATCGAAAGTGGCGTACGCAGTTCATGGCTAATATCGTTAACAAAGTCCTGTTCATGCTGCATGGCCGCAGCTAATTGTTGCCGTGCTTTGCTCAGTCTAAACACCAACCACAAACTTGCTCCACCAAGTACTGCAACTAAAAATGCGCAGAATACTTGTAGTAGCTGTAAAAACTCGCTTATTGGGAACGCCGCGTTAAGATCAAGCTTTAACCACAAGGGGGCTTCTGAGGGCGTTGCAGGCAATAATATAACGGCATAATATTTTGCGTTATCATCGTCAGACTGTAGCTCCATCACCGCGTTGTTATGTACTAAGCTAATAGCATCTTTTGCTAAGTTATTAGAATGCATAGTGAAATAAGGGCGTGAAGGATGAATGCCATCGTACTGTAAGCGGATTAATGCTGTTTGGTCCGTTGTTTGCTCGTTAAGTAATAACACGTTGTCTGCCAGTTGTGCTTGCAAGTAAGCTTGTTCCTGCTCTAACAACTGGCTTGCAGTGAGATGCAACAAGGTGTTGGAAAACTGTATCGCCAGCCACAAACAAAGCACTGAGGCCAGGCTGATAAGGCTTGCCAGCACGGTATGGTTATTAAGTGCAAACCATTTAAACATCATTTAGCCCTGTTAACTGATAGCCAATGGTACTTATTGTGTGGATAAGCGGGCGGCCCACAACCGTATCCAGGCTTTTGCGTAAGGTATAAATATGCGCTTTTAGCGCGTTGCTTTCCGGTGGGTTTGTCGGCCAAACTGAATTGATCAGTTCCCGGCGGGAACTGGGGTAAGGGTGATCTTCCATCAACTTTTGCAAAATCTGAAAGCTGGTAGTCGTTAACGCTATTGGCTGCAGGCTCCACCAGGCCTGTTGCTGACGCCGACATAACTTTAACGGGCCAATTTCAATACTGTGCTGCGTAAATAACTGTCGCCGCCGGGCGAGCGCTTCGCAGCGCAGCGCCAGCTCACGCAAGTCAAACGGCTTCGTTAGGTAATCATCCGCTCCGGCATGAAACCCGCTGGCTTTATCTTTAAAAGAGTCTCTGGCGGTTAGCATTAAAATGGGGGGCCTGGCGTTAACTGTTTCCAATAGTACTTTGCACACTTGTAAACCATCCTGGTCCGGTAGGTTCAAATCCAGCAATACCACATCAAAAGCCTGCTGCTTTGCCAGTTGCACCCCAAGGTGGCCTTCCGCGGCATAATCTACCTGCCAGCCTAATCCTTCCATAAAACTAACAAGTTGATTTGCCAGGGCAAAGTTATCTTCAATAAGTAAAATGTTCATTGGTTTTAGCGCGGCCTGTTTTAGGGCTTACAATAAAGTTTGCAACGCATTTAGCACTGTTTGCGGTGCTTCCTGCATAATGTTATGCCCGACAGTTGGTAATCGCAGATGGCTGCCATCTCGTACCTCAGCGAATAAAGCCTGATGTAATTTAAGCCAAATTGTGTTGCCTGCAGCTGTTTCAATAAAAACCATCGGCTCAGGTTCGATACGGGTTGATGTTAGCAAAATTGTTTTCAAATCAGAAGGTAAAGGCAACACCTGCTGGCCGGCATCATCCAGTTCTGCATTCAGTTGTTGCAACTGCGCCTGTAGTCGCGGAGGTAGCATCTTAGCTAATAACTTATCTTCGTCAGCAACGGCCTTGGCATCTGCCGCTTTAAACCAAGCTCTTTGCTGTGCAACCGTTGGATCAATTAATAATAAACCAGCCACTTGATCACTATGACGACGGGCAAATTCACTCACTACTAAACCACCGTATGAGTGCCCCACTAAAATCAGCTTTTTGTCTTGGCCAAATCGTTGTATCAGTGAACTTAAATCTTGTAAATGTTGCTCTATGCCTGACGTTTTAACGCGTTCACCAGACTGGCCAATACCTGCGCGTGAATAGCGTACCGTAATAATATCGCTGGGCAGTTGCTCCACAATGCGGTTCCACACCTCTGGACCACGGCCAAAACCAGATTCAAATAACACCATAGTGTCACCTTGTCCGGAAATGGCTACTTGTAAATCGAGATCGTTAATGTTTTCAGCCAGTGATGGCAGGCTGAGGCAATTAAAAGCGGTCATAAGTGAAAACATTAAAATGGTAATTATTTTACGCATAGTTAGGTTCCTGTTTTGCTGCAAAATGTGATGTTCTGCATAGGGTAAGGAACCGGTGGTAAAGAAGTGGTAAAAAAAAGCAATAATCTGGCAGGATTATGCCGTTACAGGAACTGCTTCCAGTAACGCTAAAATAGCGGGGTTATTGTCTAGCCTGGCTAGATCAAGCAGGTAGTCTTTCTCCAGTGGTTGCATGCTTTGGTTGGCCAGTAACTCTTTTAGCAACTGTTCTTCACCATTAACGATGGCGGTTTTTAACGCCGCATAGTGCATAAAACTGTGTGATTCTTCCGTTTGCTCAGATGTCATTGGGCGCCTGTAATTTTGCTTAATGCGGCCCGTTTCAATGCCAGTAAAAACGGGCGCAGTTGGTTAAAGCCTATGCTTTAGTTAATTACCTTCAAACGAGGTAATGTCTAAGGTTGTATCGCAATTTAGCAGCTTGGATATTGGGCAGTTTAACTTCGCTTCTACCGCGGCTTTTTCAAAATCCGCTCCATTCATGCCCGGCACCTTGGCGTCTAATTTAATTTCGGATTTGGTAATGCTAAAACCATCGCCCTCTTTTATCAGGGTTATTTCGACCTTAGAGGCTAAGCTACCTTTGCTAAAACCCAGCTTAGCCAGACCAAAAGACAATGCCATAGTGAAGCAAGACGCGTGTGCAGCTGCAATTTGCTCCTCCGGGTTAGTACCTACCTGTTCTTCAAACCGGGTATTAAAACCGTAAGGTTGGTCTTTTAATGCACCCGACTGCGTTGAAACATGGCCTTTGCCGTCTTTGCCCAGGCCTTCATATTTTGCAGTAGCCCAATTAATAATTGCCATGTGGTTCTCCTTAATTGATAACGGTTGTTGATATTGAGGATTTTGTCAGCGCTAAAAATAACTTATGACAACCTAGTTACAGCAAAAGCTGTTCCACACTGGCAAGGCCACGCCGACAGGGCGCCTAACCACATTAACCCTAGTCTGTGCCGGTAATGTATTCACGCTAAGGGAGGAAAATTGTAAAAATTGCCGGACTTAATAGTTTGTGCACCAGGCTGGAAGCCAAAATAGCGCAAAAAATCTGTCTGCTAGCATCCTAGCGGGTGCTTGCTAAGTGCCCATGTTGTTTAACTCGGTGGCTGAAATCTCTGGCTACGCTAATGACATCAAAACCGGGCCGGAAGCGCCCGCTAAAGTTGCCGTCAGGGTCAATAATGGAAAATGCAGTGGAATGCGCAACACTATATTGCTGAGTGTCTCTAACAAGGTTAAACCTGATAGTCAGACTGGCCGCAAAGCCAGCCAGTTGCGCCTCGCTGCCGGTCGCGCCGATAAATGATGGGTTGAAATAGCTGACAAAGCGGCTGATGTCAGCAACGTTATCACGGCCGGGGTCGACAGAAAAAAACACAAAAGCAACCTCTGCTGCCCCCGGGCTTTCTGCCAGCTTGTCTGCCAGGTTGGCCATTTGTATCAAGCCTGTCGGGCAGATATCGGCACAGTGTAAAAAGCCAAACAGCACTATAGTCCAGCGCCCGTGTAACGACTGATTGTTAAGTACACCGGCTTCGGTTTGCAGGCTAAAATTCGCCAGGCTACGCGGTGTGTTTAACCACTCAATGCTGTGCGGCGAATCAGGCTTGCCGGCAACAAGAGCCGCTATAATGCCTGTTGCTACGCCAAGGCCTGACAGTAGTGCAACTGTTATAGCTTTACGCATTGGTTGCTGTCTTCTGGCTTAGATAAAGTAAACTCAGTGCCAGCAGCGCCGGTAAAGTGACGCCGGCAAAATCTTCGCGCAGCGATTGCGGCCCGCAGATACCCACAAACACCTCCCAAAAGTGAAATATGGCATGGCTTACTAGCCAGGCCGTCGGCATTAACCACAGCAGCAGCCGGTGTTTGCTATACAGCGCGCCATAAACGAAGGCGTCACCTATCAACAGGTAATTCATACCAATATCGCGCACAAAGTGCTGGTTAAAGGGCCCGCGATCCGGCACGCCCGCTACCTGCCAATACCAGGGCTCCGGAGCGAATGTCATAAAGCTACCGTTTGCCAGCGCTGCCAGGCCCAGCAATAAGGCTATGCCAGTGGTTAATCTACTCCGCATCGTTTGCTCCGCTAGCTGGGGTTTTTGAACGCTGAGGCACAACGGATAAGTCGTTCAGCTGTATGCGGCTACAGGCTCTGCCGTAGCCCAGGCTGTACTTCAGTGCCGGATAAACCCGGTAAGCGCTGATAGCAAAACTAAGCGTGATAAGCCCTTTGCTACCCCACAGCGCCAGGATGTTATCGCGTAACGTGTCAGCTTGCGGATCGTGCGCTAACACCCGTTCGGTAAACTGCACAACCAGGGCCATATCTGCCGGCAGCGCGGCTAAGTCTTGCTCAATAATGGCGCGCACCACCGCCTGCGACAGTCCGGCTTCTAAGGCCATATTCACTACTAACTGACTGCAGGGGCCGCAATCATCAAAAATTATGGCGCGTATTCTGGCGGCATACAGTGGCCCGGCCGGCAGAGCACCGCGGTGTGATGCCATAGTCTGAAAGCCGCTGAACTTTAAAAACGCCGCTAAATCGCTGTGCAGAATATCCTGTTGATAGCCTACGTCGTAAGCGTAACGCTGTTGCATCGCCAGCAGCATCTTGTTGAACATATATCGAAGCATCTGAGTCACCTTAGGTTATTGCCTGGCCGTTAAACACTTTATTGGCAGGGCGCTAAAGCCGCCGCCGGTTTTTCAAAGGCCCGCACCGGCTTAAACAGCAGTACATAACTGCACAAAAACAACAGCGCACAGCTGTAAAGCAGGGCAGAGAAGTTACCGTTCTCCAGCAAAGCAGTGGCCAGCAGCGGGCCTGTTGCCATACCGATTGAAGACACCACAGCGGCTATCGTTGCCAGCCGGCCGCTGCTGTCTGTTGCTGCTATTACCGCTAACAGATAGGCCAACACCGCCGGCCAGGCAAAAAACAGCATGGCCAGGGCGCCGATATAAAGCAGGTTGTGCCCGGCAACGTTAAGCAGTAACGCCGCGCTTAGCGATAAAACTATACTCGACAGCAGCAGGTTTAAGCGGCCAAAGCGTTTGCCGGTCAGCACGGGCAGCATGGCACCGGCCAGCCCCAACAAGCCGGTTAGCGCAATAGCATTATTAACACTGGCAGTGGCCATGCCGGCAGCCTGGCCAATCAGCCCGGCATAGGCCCAAATGGCGCTGGCCGCAGTTTGATACAGCATAATGGCGAGCAGCAATAACACAGCGTGTTGCGTTAAACCGGCACGCGCTGCGCCAGCTACTGCCTGCGCTTGACCCACCGGTGCTGGGGTTAACGTTAGCCTTGGCAGGCAGAGTAAAAACAGCAGTGCCAGCGCGGCAATGGCGGCCATCAGATAAAACACGGCATAGGCGCCGAGCAAACTTTCCAGCGCCGGTAGCAGGTAAATAACCAGCGAGCCGAGGCTAAACTGCACAAATAGCAGCGCACCAAAGGCGCGGTCGGGGTTATCCAGCCGTGCCAGTACTGCAAAAGCGATACCCAGGCTTAAGCCGCCGCATAGCCCGGCAACGAAACGCCAGGCCAGCAGCGCACTGTAGTCAGTAAACCAAGCCGTAGAGAGATCAATTACCGCCAGCAGTGCCAACAGGGTAAGCATTGCGCTTTGCCAGTGCAGTTTGCGTACTAAAAAAATTGCCACAATACTGCCCAGCAGGCCGCCGAAGCCATTTAGTGCCACTATTTGTCCGGCCTCAGCTTCGCTAAAGCCAATACCGCCGGCCAGTGCACTGACCACGCCGGGTAAAAAGTTAATGTATGCCAGCCCGGCCATGGCGCTAAAGGCCAGGAGAAAGTAGCTGACAGGGTGAATAACGGCGACTTTTGCTAATGCAGACTGCGGTAACATAATGCCTCTTGCCGGTGGCGATAGCGGATGGTTGGTGCCATGGTAGGCTGCAGTAAAGATGAAAAAAATAGCCAGTTTTTCCAAACAGTCGTGAATACTATTCATGAATTTTTATGTTATGTTCAGCCACCAGTCAAAGGGCTCTGCAAGCCTGTTAAGGACGGCACGCTATGGATAAACTGCGCTTATTGGATATTTTTATTGCCAGCTGTGATGCCGGCAGCTTTGCGGCAGCGGCAAAAAGCTGTAACACCGACCCTTCAACTGTGAGTAAGGCGATTAACCGTCTGGAAGCGGAGTTGGGTTTTACCTTGTTTCAGCGCTCTACCCGGCAGTTAAGTATTACCGCAGCCGGCAGGCGCTATGCCGATACGGTGCGCAAATTGCTGCAGGATTTAAGCTCGTGCGAGCACGAGCTT
>Ga0100394_1001021_pt1 | contig 23232 bp, 14 predicted proteins | sample CryGeymeta201518_FD_81549 | JGI IMG/M metagenome (GOLD analysis project Ga0100394, IMG submission 81549) | Groundwater microbial communities from Crystal Geyser aquifers in Utah, USA - Crystal Geyser metaG 2015-18 | ecosystem: Environmental > Aquatic > Deep subsurface > Groundwater | place: USA... | reverse complement strand
GGCGTGATTTTCTGATCACGCGCCATTTTTTCAATTAAATATTGATTCAACATAGTTAATTATTATATTAACTTTCTTGCATCTATATTTTATAATATTTTTTATAAAATTTCAATCTTTTTAAATTTATTTTAAATATTTTTCCAGCTCTGATAATTTATTTAAATCAATATTGCCGGCCGGGGAGACAGCGCCCTTGATGCCCAATAAATCCTGATACTGGCTGAATACGCCTGATAAAAGTGGCGGCAGATAAATGATGCCTAAAATAATCGGCACGACAATCAATAAAATATAAACAATGCTCATTATTTTCTGAAAGTTGATATAATTTTTTATTTTTTTAGTCATCCCGTAAATTTCTTCTGTCAATTTTATATTTTTCTCCAAAAGCTCGGCTATTTTTTCATTGGAAAAATTCTGGGTTTGTCCGGCTTGATTGTCTGCCCCGTTAAATCTTTGATTTATATTATTACTGTTCATAAATTTATTATTTATAATTTATTATCTTATTTCACATTTTTTTACATATTGTCCGGCGATTTTAGCCATCTTTTTCATCTCTTTAATATTATACGATTTTTGACCCATAAATGATTCATCCACCAATTTTATATTGCTTTTAAACTGCTGTAAATACCAAATTTCTGCGCCGTTTATCATTTCTCCCATTTTATTAATATCTTCCGGCTTTATTAAGCCGGGCACGACTGTTGTCCTAAATTCATAAGGAATATTGGCGCCCATTATTATCTTAATACTTTTTTTGATTTTTTCCAAATTTACAAAACTGTCATTGCGAGGAGTCCCGCCTCGGGACGACGAAGCAATCTCGGGGCTATGAGATTTCACCGAGATCGCTTCGCTCCTTTCAACCGCTCGCCATGACAATTTAGAGAGCGGAAACCCCGCCACTTCCCCATACTTCTCCAAAGGCGCTTTAATATCCATGGCGATATAATCAACTAATCGCCCCCCCGATAAGAAAGGTATGGGAGGGTTATTTTTTTTATCAGCTTTATTGCCCCCCTTACTCCTCCTTGTTAGGGGGGCAAGTAATTTCTTAAGCATGGCTGGGTTGGTACCGTTGGTGTCTAATTTTACCTTGTAGCCCAGCTTTTTTATTTTGGTTATAAATTCGAGCAAGTCTGGATGAATGGTCGGCTCGCCGCCGGTTATTACCACTCCTTCCAATTTTCCGGTCCGGCTGGCCAAAAAATCAAAAAGATCATCTTCTTTGTATAATGAAAAATGATCTTTTCGCTTCTCGTCTTTTTCAGCCCGAGAATATTTCAACTTGCCGCCAACTCTGGAAACGGGGCAGACAAGCATTGGGTTATAGCAAAAATGGCAACGGAAATTGCAACCTTGGGTGAACACTATGGCCGAAATATGGCCGGGATAATCCAATAAGCTAAATTTTTGCAATCCGCCAATAACCATAAATTTAAACAACTAAATTACTTTATTTTGAAAGTTCGGCGGTAATAATATTCTGCCTGCTTGCCGTCATTCCATTGTTTGACCGGCCGCAGATAGCCGACAACGCGGCTATAAACTTCGCAGGGCTGTCTTTTTGTTTTGATTGGGCTCATATTCTTTTTTTTATCCGTTATTTTATTTAATGGATAAATATTTTATTTTTATTTATTAGACTTGTTATTTAATAAGCTATTTTTGGCTGTCTTGATTTTGCCCGCCTTGACCGCATAGCCCGATTCCTCGTCGCATTTAGGGCAGAAAAAATGTTCGCCGGGCAGATAGCCGTGCACTGGGCAAATGGAAAAAGTCGGAGTGATGGTAAAATACGGCAAATGATATTTATAGGCGATGGCTTTAACTAATTTTTTTACCGACTCTGGAGAAGAGATGGCTTCGCCGATAAAGCCATGCAACACCGTACCGCCGGTGTATCTGGTCTGTAGGTCATCCTGCAAGTCCAGAGCTTCAAATATATCATTGGTGAAATTAACTGGCAATTGGGTGGAATTAGTATAAAATGGAGTAGCTTTTTGCTCGCGGACGGCTTCGTCATTGGCGACGATAATATCTTTAAATTTGTCTTTATCTATTTTAGCCAATCTTCTTGAAGTTCCTTCGGCCGGGGTTGCTTCTAAATTATAAAGATTGTTTGTTTCATTTTGGTAATCCATCATCTTTTCCCGCATAAAATCTAAAATGGCAATAGAGAATTTTTTTCCGGCCGGCTTGGCGATAGAATCATTGACCGGCTTAAAATTCAACATGGCCTCGTTCATGCCGAGAATGCCGATGGTGGAAAAATGGTTGTTCCAATAGCCCCCGAAGCGCTCTTTAATGCTTCTTAAATAATGCTTGGCATAAGGATATAAGCCGCCTTCAGTCAAATCTTCCAAAATTTTCCTTTTTGTTTCCAAGCTTTCTTTAGCCGTCTGCATTAAATTTTCCAATCTATTATAAAATTCTTTGGTTGTTTTTGACAAATAGCCGATGCGGGGAAGATTAATGGTTACTACCCCGATTGATCCGGTTAAGGGATTAGCTCCGAACAAGCCGCCGCCCCGCTTTCTTAATTCTCTATTGTCCAGCCGCAAACGGCAACACATGGAACGGGCGTCATCCGGGCTCATATCTGAATTAATAAAATTGGAAAAATAAGGAATCCCGTATTTAGCGGTCATGGTAAATATTTTTTCCGCTACCGGAGAATCCCAAAGAAATTCCTTAGTGATGTTATAAGTCGGGATCGGAAAGGTAAAAACTCTGCCTTTAGCGTCGCCGATTATCATCAGCTCGGCAAAGGCGCTATTAATCATATCCATCTCTTTTTGAAAATCTTTATATTTTTCCGGTTTCAGCTGCCCGCCGATAATGACATTTTCTTCCGCTAAAACGCCGGTCGGAGATAAATCCATAGTAATATTGGTAAACGGAGTTTGAAAGCCCACTCTGGTCGGTACATTGATATTGAATAAAAATTCCTGCAGGCCTTGTTTAGTTTCTTTGTAAGTTAATTTGTCATAGCGCACAAACGGGGCCAAAAAGGTGTCAAAATTGGAAAAAGCTTCAGCTCCGGCTACTTCTCCCTGCAGGGTATAGAAAAAATTTATTATCTGGCCTAAAGCGGTCCGAAAATGCTTGGGCGGTGATGACTCAACTTTTCCGCTCACCCCCCGAAAACCCTGCATTAATAAATCTTTTAAATCCCAGCCGGCACAGTAAGGCGCCAATAATTGCAGGTCATGGATATGAATCTCGCCATTTTTATAGGCGTTTCTGATATTGGCGGTATAAACTTTATTAAGCCAATAATTAGAGGAAATCGCCGAGGCCAAATGGTTATTCAGCCCCTGCAGGCTGAAGCTCATATTGGAATTTTCTTTCACCCGCCAGTCTGTCTGTTTCAAATATTCATCCATTAGGTCATTGGAGTTGATCATTGATCTCATTTCCCTCAAACGCGCGTGCTGGTCCCGGAATAAGATATAAGCTTTGGCCGCTTTTATCTGCCGGCGGCTGATTAAAACTTCTTCCACAATATCCTGGATTTCCTCCACGGCCGGTATGGAGCGGGAATGAAATTTTTTATTTAAAATTTTTATCGCTTCTCGGCTTAATTCTTTAACTATTTTTTTATTATGGTCGCCGACAGCAATAAAAGCATTGCCAATAGCTCTGGTTATTTTTTCCTTGTCAAAATCGGCAATCCGGCCTGATCTTTTTATAATTTTTGTGACAATGTTTTCCGGCATGGGGAAATTATTAATTATTAAGAGATTATGGCTTAAAATTTATTTTTTTGGTTTTAGAAACGGCGATTTCCTTTCTTTTTTGCTTTTTATCAATTTATTAAGCTCCTTTCTAAATTCACGGGCGTCTTTAAATGATTCATAAACGGAGGCAAAACGGATATAAGCCACCTGGTCCGTTCTTTTTAAATGCTTCATCACCATCTGGCCTATCTGCTGGGAGGTAATTTCGCCCTTTTTCATGGCTTGCAAGTCGCGTTCAATGGAATTTACCAATTTTTTAAAATTTTCTTCGGTAATCGGCCTTTTTTCCAGAGCTTTATGCAATCCTTTGATTAATTTATCCCGGGAATAGGGCTGTTTCTGCCCGTCGCGCTTTACTATTATTAGATCCAATATTTCCACTTCCTCATAGGTGGAAAAGCGAAAGCCGCATTTTAAGCATTCCCGCCTTCTTCTAATAGACAAGCCGTCGCTGGCCACGCGGGAATCAATTACTTTAGTGTCCTGATACGAGCAAATAGGGCATTTCATATATAAACTCCAATTATTGATAAAATTCCTTTTAAAAGCTTTAGCCATTAAAAAAACACCATTTTGGCTTATCCTAAAAAATCTAATAGTTTAAGGGGCCTATAAAAAGGTGCCTTTGAAAAAGGGTTATGAGAGTAAAAACTACATCTTGTATATCCTTTTTATCCACAACCACTATATGTAGTGGTTATAATAATATTATATCATACCCTAAATTTATGTCAAGCCGGCTAATCTCCTTTAATTTTAGTATTTTATTATAAAAATTTTTAATATTTTTTTGAAAATCTTATTTTAATATTAAAAAATAAAAAAAAGTTGTGGATAAGTTGATGCCGCTTCGTTTATTTTTATAAACTACATTAAAAGAAAATATTTTAGCGGTATTTTTAACGCGTTTGCCTCAGGGTTATATTCTAAAACATTAACGCCTTCTGAAATAATAATACTGTAAACCGCTTTTACCTTTTTCGCTGTTTGCGCTACCTGTTTATACTCCTTTTTATTTACACCAATTTCAACCACTATTTTATTTTCCCCAACACTCACTATAAAATCAGCGCCCCCCTTCGCGCTGTCGTAAGTTAAGGAAAATATTGGTTTTTTATCGCATAATCGATAAAGATACATGCCCGCTAAATCTTCCAAAAGCTTACCGCGCGCGTTTTGATCCGTGATAATATTGCCGATAGTCTTATAATACATCGCGCGAAATGCCGGCGAAGAAAAAAGATATTTTGACGGTTTTTGAGTCACCTGTTTGAAATGAGATCCGTGCGGATATAAGCGGTGCAGAATTTCAGTTTGTTCAAGAACCGAAAAAATTTCAGCTATCTTGGGTCGGGAAATACCAAATTTTTCCGCCAATGTCGTGAAATTTAAAGCGTCCATATTAGCTACTGAATATAAAATTGCCGGAATTCGACTGATAATCTCGGAAGAAAGCCCGCGCATTTGGGGAATATCCTTATTGATTACACGCTCAAGCGATTTGCTTATTTGATCATAAACCAACGCTTCATTTTCCAGCGCGATCATAAACGGCAATGATCCATAATAAAGATAATTTTCAAAATCCAGGCGGCTGATTCCGTGATAATATTCGCCTATTTTCTGCTTTTGTTTTGTCAGCGCGTCAAACACTTCCACGGCGCTATGTTTGCCAAAAATAATTTCTCTTAATTCCTGCGCTAACCCCCTTGTTTCATATTTATCCCGCTTAATTTTAATAAATTCGGTAAATGAAAGCGGATAAATTTTTTCATAAATAGCGCGACGGGCAATATCAGAATTGCTGTTTATAAGCGCGGCCGCCGATCCGGTTGAAAATATAAAAACATTATCAGCGCGGTCATAGACGATCTTTAAAGTTATTCCCCATTTTTCATCATATTGCACTTCGTCTAAAAATAGAAACAATGGCTTGTCCAAATTCGTAATCGGACGGCCGATAATTTCTTCAAAAACATTAATCACCTCATTAATATTGCTTCCAAGAGTTTGTGTTATTTCATCCACTGAAAGAATTAAAAAATATCCGTCAATATTTTTTTTAGCATGATATAGCTGGTACATGATGGTTGTTTTGCCCGCTCCGCGCAAACCGGTAAGCGCCACCCAGCGATAAGATTTGTTCCCGACAAGAAATTGATCAAGATGCGACTGTATTCTGATAAAAATATTTCTGTTAGGCCGCTTTTTATTTTGCGCGTCAAAAACATACGCCCTCGCTCGAAAATCCGCTTGGGAAATTTGATCGTTGATATATTCCCTTATTTTTTCTTTATTTACAAGCATTTTCTTTAAATTTTTAGTGTTAATTATATCTTACACCCTTTACATATTTAGTGTCAAGTTAAATTTACACTAAATTTTTATTACTCTATTTATCCCGTGTATTAGCAATTTTTAAGTAAGATTTATTGATTATGTTTTATTATCTTTAAATCTCACTAATAATCTTATCTGTAAATTATTTCCCTTCAACAATTTTCCTCTCCTCCTCCCCCAACCCATACAACCCATAAACTTCCTCATCAATTTTTTTATCCGTTTTAGCGATTTCGTCTTTAATTTTTTTCCATTGATCGGAATTTTCCGGCTCGGCTCTAAACTCTTTATTTAAGACGAGCATCTTTTCGGCCAATACGGAGATTTTTTTCTGCTGGCTTTTCGCGCCGATAACAAAAGGCAAATCGCGCAGATATTTTAATTTAACTTGCGGAAAAACTTTGCCGGTTTCCAAAACTTTTAACCGATAAATAAAATCAATATATTTAGAATTGAAAATCGCCAAAGCATATTCGTAGCTAAATTTTTTTTCACATTCTGGTTTAATCAATCCCGCATGAATAGTTTTTCCAAAATATCCCGCAAAATCCATAATTGTTGCATAAATAGTATCGGCCGTTTGACGCCAAACAATTTTTTTCGGGGCATCAAAAACTTCTTTCGTAAAATGCACCCACTCATTTTCTTTTACAATATCCTTATAATTACCTCTAAACCAAGTTGAAACATTTTTATCAATAAACCATCCGCCTTTCGCAATATTCGATCCAGTATAAAATGGCGTGTCAAAAATATTATCTTTTTTATTTTGAAAAATTCTTTCCGGCAAATCGCTTTTGCCTTTACCTGCCTTACCTGCGCCAACTGAAGCATATTGAATACCCGCGTCTTTAAGTAAAAATACTTCATCAAAAGTCAGGCCGGTATTTTTTATTATAGCATTATTCGCGGCGCTGGCTTTGGCGGCCGATTCCGGAGTGGTATTTAAAATAGCGCTCGGCAATTCTTCTCTGGCTATTTTAGTTAAATCAATAATAATATGTTCATCACCTTTTTCTTTCTCAACAACTAAAACACAGCAGGGCAATTGCACGTTGCCAAAAATATTTTCTCCTAAATTTAAGACCGTGTAATTATATTTGTCCAATAAATCTTTAATATCCTGATAACGGGGCTGGTATAAAAAAGTGTTTGGCGAAATAAATCCGAGCCGGCCGGAATTTTTTAGTTTTTGCAATGCCAAATCTATAAAAATTTTATAGGAATCCTTATGCGCTTTAGTTGACTCCGTATATTTAAATGCCAAATATTCCGCGTCTTTATCAATATTCGCGCCCCACGGCGGATTGCCGATAATCACGTCAAATCCGCTATTAAGCCCCCTTGATAAAGAGGGTTGGGGGATTTTGAACACCTCAGGAAATTCATCCTCCCAGTTAAACGGCTTTTTGTCGCGATAATTTTTTCCGAAATATTTTTCTAATTCTTTTTCGCTTCCGGAAATAAGCGAGTTGCCGTTTTTAATATTGCTTCCCAAATTAGGCAGTTTTGTTTGGCTGTCAAAAGTATTTAAAAGCAGATTCAGGCGCGCCAGCTCTACCGCCTGCTGGTCCAAATCCACGCCGTAAATATTATTCTGCAGAATCTGGATTTTTAAAAAACCATCCGGTTTGACGCCGAATTCCTCGTATTTTTTTATTAAAAAATTCATCGCCGCGACTAAAAAAGAACCGGAGCCACAAGCCGGATCCAAAATTTTTATTTTCTGCAAATCATTTATACTTTTGCACTTATCTAAAACCGGACCGAGAGCGTTTTTCACGATATAATCTACGATAAATTTAGGCGTATAATATATCCCCTGTTCTTTGCGCTTTTTTAAATTTTTGCCAGGAGATTCTTTCTGTTTAGATTTTTTCAACTGATGGCCTAAGTAGTTTTCATAGACATTGCCCAAAACATCAGCCGGAATAATGGAAAAATCGTATTCAAAATAATTCTTCTTGCCGTACAAAATATCAATCACCCTTTCCGTGGCGCCGCTAAACTCTTCCCATTTTTCAAAAGGATGCTCGTCAAAAAGATTGGAATTATATATTGCGTCTAATTCCCTGAATTTTTTAACCATCGCCTGATAAGGGCTTACTTGTCCGGCTTTGCCGCTGGCTTTCCATTCATGGATTAACGGCATAAGCGTGTGCGGCTCAATTTCACGGTCTTCGGCGCAACGAATAAAAATTAAACGATTAAGCAATTTCTGCACGCCTTCGTCTATAAGATGCGGGTCAACTTTTTCATTCCATTGTAAAAATGCTTCGGTCAAAATTTCCCGGCATTCATTTAAGTCCTTGGATAAAGTTTCGGTGACAGATACCTTTTGCAGTTTCTTGCCCACTTTCTCCGCTTCCTTGTCCAAGATATCGCCAGCAAACGCTTCTTTAGAAAGACGCCACAATTCATCAAAACGAGTTAAATATTCCTCGTAGGTAAAAGATAAATATTTTTTTCCGGCCAAAGATTTTTCCGGAGACAGGGCGTTAAAAACAATCAATCCCTCAAAGTCGGTAAGCACCGCCCAAGTAACGCCCTTATTCCAAGAATAACGGATTGCCTGTTTAGCGTAATCTTCGCGATATAAATCGGCTTTCAAGGGCTTGGCTTCCAAATAAAATTTAATCCGGCCATTCAAATAAAAGCCATAATCCACGCGATCGCCGGAAATCTGCTCTTCCAGAGTTATTTCTTCTTTGCTTGAAAAATCCCATCCCAATATCTCAAACAACGGCTCAATAAATCCTCTTTTAGTTTCCTCTTCGCTGTATCGCGAAATTTTTTCGGCGATTTTTTCCGCCTCATATTTCGCGATTAAATTTTTTATTTTTTCTTTAGCTTCTTTTTGCATTGATATATTTTATGAATAAATCTATTTTTTTTACTTTATCTCTCTTTTTAGTTATTTTTAACCGAAATCTGAATTAATTATAACATATGGTAAAAATATTTGTAATAAAAAATAGGGATTTATCCCCTATTTTTAATATATAATCATTAAATTTTAGCTAATATCATTTAAAATCCCCCTGCCCCCTTGCGGGCAGACCCCTTTATCAAGGGGGCAATTTAAAAACTACATCATTTTCTTCCGAATAAAGGCGGGGATGTCTAACTCTTCGTCATTGTCTTCAAAGCCCTTTTTGGCCGCCGGTTCGGACTGCGCTTGCTTTAATGAGGATATTTTGCTTTTCTTTTTATCCATCTTCCCTAAAATTTTTGATGATTCCTTTTTTTCTTCTTCGCTAATAAACGAATTGGGCTTATAGGACCTTTCGCCGGAGCCGGATTCTAAATTAGAGCTGATTCTATTATCAAAACCGGTAGCGACGACTGTCACTTTTATTTCATCTTTCATTTTCTCGTCAATGACGGCGCCAAAAATTATCTTGGCATCATCATCAGCCGAGGAAGTTATTATCTTGGCCGCTTCGTTCACTTCATTCATAGTTAAGCCCTTGCCCCCGACAATGGTGAATAAAATCCCCCTAGCGCCTTCAATTGATACTTCCAACAAAGGCGAGCTGACGGCTTTCTTGGCCGCTTCTATGGCTTTATTCTCTCCATTAGCCACGCCGATGCCCATTAGAGCGCTGCCGGCATTGGCCATCACCGCTTTCACGTCGGCAAAGTCAACGTTTATCAATCCGGGGATAGTAATTAATTCCGCTATGCCGGAAACGCCCTGACGCAAAATTTCATCGGCCACGATAAAAGCGTCAAGCAAAGAAGTTTTCTTATCTATAACCTGTAATAGCTTATCATTGGGAATGGTGATGATCGTATCTACTTTATCGGTTAATTCCATCAAACCCCGTTCGGCTATATTCTTCCGCTGCGCCCCTTCAAAAGCAAACGGCTTGGTAACGACCGCCACGGTCAAGGCGCCCAGGTCTCTGGCTATTTCCGCCACAATCGGAGCTCCGCCCGTACCGGTGCCGCCGCCTAAGCCGCAGGTAACAAACACCATATCGCTGTCCTTTAATAAATCCCTAATTTCGTTTTGCGATTCTTCCGCCGCCTGCTTGCCCAATTCCGGATTCATGCCCGCGCCCAGTCCGCGGGTGACTGATTTGCCGATATGCAGCTTTTGACCGGCTTTATTATAATGAAGCGCCTGCACGTCAGTATTGACGGCGACAAATTCTACGCCTTTAATTCCGCTGACAATCATGCGGTTAATGACGCTGCCACCGGAACCGCCAACGCCGATTACTTTTATTTTCGCGAAAGTTTCTATGGCTGGTTTTATTTCTGCCATATAATTATTTATCTTAATTAATATAATATTTGTAATTAATTATATTTTATAATATTATAAAAAAAATAGCAAGCCTTGATTATTACTAACTGTATAAAAAATTTATACACTGATATTTATGGGATTAATGACGAAATCCATTTCTTGGCTTTATTGATAAATTTATTAATGGTTTTGCCCACGGGCAGATTAAAGCCCTTCTGGCTGCTGATAACTTGATTGCCCCAGGCAACCAAGCCCAAAGCTGTTAAAAAATTCAAATCATTAACTTTATCAATGACGGTGCTGATATTTTTATTGGTTCCCAGGCAAACCGGCAAGCGCAGTTTTTTCTTGGCTGTTTCCACTATGTCATTAAGCTTCGCTCCCCCGCCCACCAAAAAAATACCGGCGGGCAGCATCCCGGACCGGGAAATTTTTTTAAGCTCTCCGTCAACTTTTTCAAAAATTTCATCAACTCTAGCTTCAATAATTTCCGCAATATATCTTCCGGAAACAAGGCCCATGTCTTCTTCTGATTCCTCTTTAGCCATTAATTCCTTGATGTCAATTTCTTCTTTTTTATTAAATTTATTATGATTAGCGCTGCCGATTTCTATTTTAATCCGGTCCGCTATATTAATCGGACAACGGAGGCCGATGGCAATATCGGCGGTAATATGCTCGGAACCGATAGGAAGCACAGCCGTATGCAAAAGCTCGCCTTCTTCAAATACGGCCAGGCTGGTGGTGGAGGCGCCAATATTAACCAAAGCGGATCCTAATTCCTTCTGCTTAACGCCGATAACCACTTCCGCGGCTACCAGCGGCGATAAAACCAAATCTTCTATCTCCAAACCGGTGCGATGAATGGCTTTAGTTAAATTATTAATCTGGGTGGAAAGCCCCTGGATGACAATAGTTTCCACTTCTAACCTGACGCCGGTCATGCCAATCGGATCCCTTACATCTTCTTGGTTGTCTACGGCATATTTAACCGGCATAACATGCAAAATTTCATAATTCGGAGGCGCGGACAATGCCTGCGCGGCTTCAATCGCCCGGCTGACATCATCTTCAGTGATTTCGCCGTCGCTCTTGCCCACGGCCACCACGCCGCGGCTTTTTTCAGATTTTATATGCGGCCCGTTAATGCTTACCCAGACGCTTTGAATAGGTACGCCCACCAGCCTCTCGGCCTTTTCCAGACAAGTGGAAATAGAAGAGGTAGTATCTTCAATGCTATTAACTACCCCCCGGCTGATGCCTTGGGCCAGCACTTCCACCGCCCCGATTATCTGCAGTTTATTTTCATTTTCACCGGCCATTTTTTGCCCGATTACCATCCTGATGGTTGATGAGCCAATGTCTAATCCGGCAATAATATCATCTTTCATGATTTTTAAATTAATTTATTAATTATATTTTAATTGATAAATTGGAATTAATGTTAATAAATTATTTTCTTTATTAAATACGGCCCCAAAATAATTATCCCGACAATAAAGGCGCCGATAGAGGCCACTATCACCCCGGCCGCGGCAATATCCTTAATTTCTTTTACATACCAATTAATTCTCGGCTTAAGAACATCCGTGATGCGCTCCACGGCGCTATTGATAATTTCCATTAAAATTACTAAAAAAATAGCAGTGATAATAAAAGCCCACTCCATACGACTGATATCCAACCAGAAAGCAATTATTATTGCTATCAGGCCGACTGTCATCTGAATCTTTAAATTTTGCTCTTCCCGTATTACCTTTAAAAGCCCTCTTAAGGCATAGATAAAACTTTTAACTAATCTACTTAATTTTATCATAAAAAAATAAACTGTACAAAATATTTATCCATTTTATATCCGCGAATATTTCAAAAAGTCATTACTTATTTTTTCCATTTTTTGCCTCCCCTTGGTTGTTTTATCATCATAACCCAATAAATGTAGCAGGCCGTGGATTAAAATAAATACCAATTCTTGGTTAAGAGTGTGCTTGTACTTTTTGGCCTGGATTTTTATCCGCGCGTAGTTTATTAATATTTCACCAATAAAATTATTATCTCCGGAAAAAGACAGCACATCGGTGGCTTTATTTATCCGGCGGTATCGGCTATTTAATTTCTTCATCAAGCCGGCGCCGACAAAGACAATAGACACTTCAAGGTTGCTTTTATTATATTTTTTGTTAATATTTAATTTCCGGCTGTAAAAATAATCAATAAATTTAGCAACTGTTAATTTAATTTTTTTAAAAATTATCCGGCTGTTGGTATTATTTTTAACGGTAATAACCATATTATTAAGGCATATTCCCTTCCGGCGCGCCTGGAATTATATTATTTTCTTCGGCTGATAACTTAAAATTATCTATCATCATATTAAAAATATTATTATATTCCAAAGTATCAGACTCAGCCGGATTATAAGTAATTATATAAACATTATTCAAGCCGCTGTCTGCCAAATATAGTATTAAGCCGTCTTCGGACTTGACGCCTGACCAGCCGTTTTTGGCTATGACAACCGGCTCCTTGGCCGCTGGCCCGATTTCTGAATTGTACCACTGATCAATCGGCTGTTTATTGGCATTCGCTTGGACCATAATCTGTATAAACTGGTTATCGGCTGATTTGAATATAATGGATTCATCGCCACCTATTTTATTAACAGCCCATCCGGCCGGATAAAGAGTATTATAATTATAAATTTCATTATCGTATTTTTTGAGACCGGCATTAGCGTCTAGTCGTCCGGAGCCGGCCGGATTATAAAAATTCATAAATTCGCTTAAATCTTGATAGCCGTCTCCATCGCTGTCATTAGTATCCGGCTTAGTTAAGAGCAATTCTTCTTCCTTGTCGGTCAAGCCGTCCTGGTCTGAATCTTGTCCAGCTTTAAAATTTTTCGGCATGGCCGATTCTAATAAGCTTTTTTCCAGCCAAACAGCCAAAGTAATGGGCTGGCCGTCAGCTATCAACGGTAAATTCTCCGCCTTAAACACCTTCCATTCATTGTCTACCAGCACCAACTCTATAGGCAGTATTTTTTCCGTATCTTTAATAACGACATTTAAAATCGCGCTAGCAACTTCAATTGATTCTTGCACTTCTTTAATTTGCTCTGTTCGGGGAACGCTTTCTAATATTAATTTAAAATATTCGTCTTTTTTTCCATTAGCCAATTGATTGATTTTTTCGCTCTCCTCTTCCAGTTCGGCTAATCTCTGCTGACTGCCGTACTTCCTGATTATATTCGCGTAATCATTATAATTATTAGCCGCGCCAATGGCTTTTATCATATTAATATAAACATCCTGGGCCGCTACTGACGGCTCCGGAGCGGTTTCTACAACCGGCACGGTAATAATTTTTTCTACCTGGCTACTGGTAGCTATTTTTCCTGGTTCATTAATCGGGACTAGTTTATTTTCTTTTTGATTTTTAAATATAAAGAAATAGGCCAGGGCTAAAATCACCAATAACAGCAAAGCTCCTCCCGCGATAATAATCAAGCCAACCTTTTGGGCCTGGTTAGCGCCAACATGGTCTATCCTGAACCGCTGGGGCATAGTATGGATGATAATGCCCTTTTCCCATTCGCGGTCTTCTATATTATTTTCCACTTTCGGCTTATCTATATTTTCTTTCTTGCTTGTATGAAAAATATTCATAAAATTTATTGGGGAAGCTTTAATAATTTGCCCGGCCCGTTCGGATCATAGCCCTTCATCACTTCATCTCCGTCCAAAAAACTATCGCCGTCAGTATCGGGATTAAGAGGATCTGTTTTATAAACTTTTATTTCTTCCCGGTCAAAAAGCTTGTCGTTATCCGAATCCACGCTATTGATATTGGCGCCTAATTTAATTTCCTCTTCGTCAGAGACTCCGTCGTAATCGCTGTCTAACGCCTGGGGCTGTACCGACGCCGGTTCTGGCTGGACATTATTCCCGCTGTTATTTTCCTCCACCACAGCCGCGCCGTCTTCTTTCTTGGCTTCATTATTTTTATCTTCCTGCCCATTTAAAAAGCCGTTATCTTGGTTAGCATTATTTTGGTTAACATTATCTCCCTTTTCTAATATGGCGTTTTTCGCCGAATAACTGCTGTAATAATACCACCCGACCGCGCCGATTACAACCAGCCCGGCTAAGATAGCGCCGGCGATAACAAATATTTTGCCGCCTACTTTGGCTTTAGGCGGCAAACCGGAAAGGGGCGCGGACTGGGAATCTTTTTTCCCCGGGACCGGACCGTCCTGATCAGTTTCGGAAAAAATATCTTCCACCCGAGCCGGATTTGAAACCGGCGGAATCGGCTTGATCGGATTTGATTGAAATTCCGGCTGGGGAACATTATCCAAACCGGCTTTGTCTTTAGAAAAATTTTTTAAATCGTCAAACATAAATATAGATTAATAATAAATATTAAAAATTAATTTCCTTCCGCCACCATAAAATTATCAATATATAAATCCGTACCATTTACTCCCACTGCTACATTGTTTGTATTGCTATAGGTAATATACATACCGATTTCATTTTTTAAATTATTACACTTGCTTCCCGGGCATTGGCTGTCCTGGGTGCAAAAAATTGCCGGGTTATTAAGGCAGGTGGTGGTAATATTGCATACACCCATGCCTGCGCAATCGGCGTTATTAACGCAACTTAAATTTCTGCCATAAGCATTAGCCAGACTGCATCGCCCAGCTTTCCTTAAATTGAGCATCCAGTTCTGATAAACAAAAAATGCTTGATAATAGTTCCAACTATTATAGGGGCCGCTGTTATAAGTACCAGCCGGAACAGCCGGCAGGGTAGGCGAACCGAGATATTGAAAGCAATCGGTCTGCAGTGGCGCCTCCATGCAGCACATATTTTGATTATTCGGGCAAGTTCTGCCATATCTGCAGACACCGTTGGTATTATCCACATAATAAAAATTATTACAAGTCCCTCCACCCGTACAATCACTATTTTGATAGCAGCTTGCGCCATTATTAGTGCCATTAATGCATTGCCCTTGCCGACCCTGGCATTGCTGTTGCCATCCTAAACTATAACCTAATTGAATATTAAGAATATTATCATTGCTGCCTTTATAATAAAATGTCATTAAATAATTTTTACCCGGAGTCCAGTTCAAACGGGCGACATTATAGGTGAGCGCCAGCCACATAGTGCGGTTGGTATTGGCCCATCCTAAGGTATCGCCTGAATTATAAATTTTTGAAGTCGGCGAATGGGTGTCAAGCTTTAAAAATTGGCATTGGCTAGTTGCGGCCAGCCAAGCGCAGTCCCCGGGGCAGGAGGCGGACGGATAGGTTGAACAAAGCCCTCTAAGAAAAAATGGGTCCGTGCAAAGCGTTTGATTGCAAGTGCCAGGATAAACCAAATTAGGATCGCGGTGCAGCCACATGCTCTGGGTTTCGCCCGGAAAGGCCTGAGCCGCGGTTATGCCGATCGATGAATGAGGCTGGGAACTTTTAGCCCATAAACCGCCGGCCGGCAAACCCCCGATTGGAGCCGGGGGCTCAAAGTCCACGCTAGCCAGCACATTAGAGTAGGTCATACCGCCGCCGGCTAAGGGTTGAACGGCCAGCATGTCAAAGGCCTTATTTGATTCATTGCCGGCCACGTCATAAGCGACTACGGTCATAAAATACACCACGTTATTAACCAGTCCGGTGATAGTGGCAGAACTAACATTGCCGACATCCACGCTGGCGCCGTAAACTCCCGGGCTGGTGCCGTAATAAACTTTATAGCCGACGGTATCAACGGTATTGGTAACCCAGGATAAAGACACTTGCCGGTCGCCGATGGTAGGATTTTTATTTATAGTGATTGGCATAGGCGGAGTGGTATCGGCCGGAATAGCTTTTATTTCATTAAAATAACCGCTTTCCACGCCAGTGCTGGAATCAATGGCCGTAACCGTGAAATAATAATTTTTGTTATTGGTTAAATTGTTTATGGTATAGCTACATAAACCGGCTACGCAGGAAGATGCCGGATAAGAAATATAATTATTATAAACGCCCGGGCTGGTGCCGTAATAAATTTTATAGCTGTCAGGAAAAGGATTGACAATTACTTGAGTCCATGAAACTTGGACGGCCTGGCCCGGCGGCAAAGGATTAGCAGACACGGAACTGCTGGCGGCTAAAATATTGGGTAAATCTTGGCGCAGGAAGAAAAATTCTTTTTCTAAATTATTGGGAAACTGGCCCCTGACAACCGGCGGTTCTAAAATTACCGGCAGGTCGTCAGCGGTGCTATCGCTGGCTTTGTCCCGGCAATAATAAAATTCAAAACCAGTATCATTACATATAGGAGGATTACCTAATATGCTGCAATTGCCGGCCGCATCAGACCACGGCCAAGTAACAAGATTTACTACCGGCGGCCAAGGATTGACGCATAAAAACACCCTCACTTTGGCCCGAGCTGATTGGCTGTCGCCAACCGTAGAGTTAGCATTGACCGTATCAACCGTAACCGTGGCTTTGGCGTTAATATAGGTTTGGGCGTCTCTCCTATTTTGCGCCGTCACTATCGCCAGACTGCTACTGGCAGAATAGGTAAGAGGCGTAACCGTGGCTACAGTTGGATCGTCCGCGTACCATTGCCAGGTCCATTCATAAAGGCCGGGGATAGAAGCCAAACTTTGCCCGTCGCTGGTCTTGGCAAAAGCGTAAAATGCCTTATCGCGGTCGTAGGCCGTATCAAAACCAGCGCTGGGATAAGCATCGTCATCCAAAAGCGGCGGAGTAAGTTTCGTATCATCAAGCGCGGTTTGGAATAAATAACTGGGCGGATCAATGGTTAAATAATCAAGCTTACAAATTTGCGCGCCGGTGGTAAATGACCAAATTTTTGAGTTTTTATAAATTACTCCACTAAAGGTTTGCGTGTCAGGTCCGGCCATACCGATATTATACGAGCTTAATACTCCGCTCTGGCTGTCAAAATTGGCATCGCCTTTGATGATGGCATAGTACAGCTGATTAGGATCAAATTTTATAAGCGGGCTGAAGGTAAGCACTCCGTGACCGGTAGTGTCATTATAACCATCTACTATTCCCGGTATGGCGCAAAAATTTGAAGCCGGGCTTACCGGAGTATAAGCGCTCGCTCGGCCAAAAAGGCGACCGGTTAATTTGGCTATAAATATTTTTATTTTATTTATTATCCGGACGAAAATATTCTTATCCGGCCCTCCTCCTAAAACCAAGTACTGGGTTCCTTTGGGGCATTGGTTAATAATGCCATAATCTCCGACCACGATAATATTGCTTTCAAAACTGGCGGTATTCATGGGCTGGTCAAAGGTGGCGGTGATTAATGGATTAAGGCAGACACCGGTAGCCATATCTGCCGGAGTGGTAGAGGCAACCGAAGGCCGGGGGCGGCAACAGGTGTCAGAGCCGCAACCGACAGTAGCGGGAATGCCAACCTCGCATTGCGTATCAGCCGTACAGCCGCAATAAAGGCCTCTTGAACCTCCGGAACAAGGGGTTTTGTCAGCCACGCAGGTTAAGCCGGCGGCATTGATTTGAGGCGGAGGGCCAGGATTACAACAACAGCGGCAGTCAGCTGAATTTTGATTTAAACATGCATAATACGGCGGACTAGGGCAAGCCGGAGAACCGACTGTACAAGTAAGAGGAAGGGCTATATCAACGCACCGTCCGCCCACAGTTCCCGGGCAGGTGGTAATGCCGGTGCCGGGATCAACGCAAGCGACCTGGCAGCAACTGCCGTCCCCGCATAAATTTTCAGTAGGAGCGCAACCAACACATCCCACCCCGATGTTAATATTGCAACCTGGCGGATTAGCACAGCAAACTTGTCCGCCTAAACCGTCCGGACATAAATTATTTAAATTTAAATCGCAAGTTATGGGCGGAGCGCAAATATTTGGATTTACGGGATCGCATCCTGAAGACGCGGGACAGCACATACCGCTTAAAGGCGGATTGCTTCCTGTCGGACAAGCGACTTCGGTAAGAGGATTACAGCCTACGGGCGCATCGCCGCAAACGCCTAAATCCGCAGGATCGGTAGGGTCGGCAACGTTGCAAACCTTTCCTGAAGTCCCGGCGCAATTGCAGGCCTGATCGCTTAAAGTTTGCTCGCTTGAGCTATAATCATTTGGATTACCATTGTTTTCAATCCGGCAACCGTAGCACTGGCCGTAAGCCGGATTGTTGGAAGAGCACAGCCCAAGCTGGCAGGTAAGGCCGGCGCAACAGTCCTGGGAGGTCTGGCAGCAGCAGGTACAGCTGTCTTTAAGGCAGCTGTTGGTTGGCAGATCGCATTTAGAACCGCCCGGGCACACCTGCCCGTTAACTTCGCACTGGCTGTTAACGCAAGTTGAACCGGAAGCGCATAAATTGCAGGTAGTCGGATTGCCGATAGTGCCGACTGTGCATTTTCCTCCACTAATTTCCATATATGAACCAACTGGACAGGAACCGGCTACCTTATCAACCTGCCAGACAGCTTGATTGTTTATATTTCGGCAAGTAGCTAAATAAGGAGGTAATATGTTTACATCCGTAATATCACAAGTAGAGCCGGTTATAACGCATTTATTTTTTATAATATCATAAGCGCAGCCGCCGACGCATAAAGAAGGATAGCGATTGGCGCAGTCGGCGTTTCCGCAACTGTCCACTACTTGGCCGGTTACGCTCTGGCAGTCGCCCGGAGAATTGGGGCAGGTGCCGGCGGCAATGCACGCGCTGACGTTTACATACCCGCCACAAGTTAGCGGCGTAATGGTACTTGGAGAGGTGGAAAAGGTCCAGCCAAAAGCGCTATTGGTTGACGGCGCCTGATTGCAAGTGTTAATTGCCTTACAAATACCTTCATAATAAGAACCAGCCGGACAGCATTGGTCAACGGCGAAACAGTCACTGTCGTTTTGGCAGGCGCCGACCTGAAAATTAAGAGGATTACTAGACAAAGCAAGCGGTAAAGTATCGTCATTTATTACAAAGGGTCCGGTTTGAGCTCCTGCCGGCACTGAAGTTCTAACCTGGCCGACAGTCCAAGAATTTATCGGTCCGGGAACGGCATTATAAAATTCAGCCGAACTAAAATTTCCGCCAGAACCAAACCTTTCCCCGTCAGCAGTTACTTGTGTGCCTACCGGTCCGTTGTAGGGCTGGATCTTGCATAACCCGGGAGCCAAAGGATTATTATTAACGGCAAACGGCTCCGGCGGACTGATATTATTATTCCGGTCTGTTACGGTCACGTCATAAGGGCCGACAGCGACATTGGGCACTTTAACGATAATCTGCTTGTCTTGCCAAAAACTCCCCAAACAGGCAGGCGGAAAATTAACCAGCGCGGTAGTGGAAGCTAAAGTTGCCGGATCCGTAAAGACAACCTTGCTCACACCGGCCAAAAATGACTTAAAGCCGGAACCATAGATAGTTATATATTGAAGAGGCGGGCCGGCAGAAGGGCTGATATATGATATTAACGGGCCGGAAGCGGCGTTATATTTAACTTGGAAACTGATAAAATTGGAAGACGTATAATTAACCTCGGCAAAAATTGTGATGTTAGCAGGATTGACATTGGGCACAGTGGCGTCAGCGGAAAGATTGCCGCCGGCCCAAGTTATATTATTAACAGAAGAGCTGGCAACTAAATTGCCTAATTTTATAGTCCGGTTGGGAGGCAGCCCGAAATTTATGCCTTGCAGATTAAAAGTATCATTAAAATAGCCACAATCACTGCCTAAACAAGGCGAGCCGGCAAAAGTATTGCTTACCTGGCAGACGCCGGGGCGGACAATGTGGTCGTCATCATAAAAATTAAAAGTAGCGCCGCGGCCATTGGCGGTATCATCAAATTCAAAATCCGGCCTTACCACTTTAATCGGCCCGGTTTGATCGCCGACGCCGGCTGGAACCACTATAATTATCTGGTTGTCAGTCCAATAGCTGGTACAAGCCGCATTTATAGAATCAGGAAAAGGAGCGGCTATGGTCGGATTGCCACCGGCGTCAGGCAAATACACCGTACCGGTGGAAGTGCCGAAAAATCGGCCGCCGATGGTCATTAAATTGCCGGCTGTTCCCAAAGGCGTAGGCGGCATCTGCCCATCATCCGGGCTGATCCAGTCAATAACCGGCGCTCCATAACAAGTACAGTCAGTAATGGTATCAGCTGGATTATTATTGCATTTAAGCCCAGCTTGGCATCTGGTGTCATCCGATAAACAAACACTAGGCGTAGTCGTGGCATTACAGGAACCGCCTAAGCCGGCAAGCGGACTGCAGAAACAGCTGGCCGGATTGCAAAATTCAATCGCCGGGTTGCAGAGAGTGTTATCGGGGGTGCATAATGGTGATGGAGTGGAGCTACAGTATGTCGGTCCCGGCCCTGGCGGACATAATGGAGTGCAAGGGCCGTAAAAATTTGATGGCTGACAAACACTGGTGCCGCCGCAGGCATTACATGATATAGGTGGATAAGCCGAGTCTCCAAATATACAAGGAGTTCCGCCACCGCCGCTCCCGCCGGTAGCATTCCATAAATTATTTACCACATAAGAGGCAATAGCCCAGGAGGATAAAATTATCAATAAGCCGATTAAAGCGCCAATGAGCATCTTTTTAGCTTTATCAATTTTATCCGCACTGCCGCCTGATGTCATCCAAAGCCAGCCGGCATAAACCATAATAATGACGGCAATAATCCCCAAGAACCCCAATGACACGTTGATTATTTTAGCCGCGACAATTCTAAAATCGTTGTTGCCCAAACCAATGGCGTTAGACACGTTTCCTTCCTGACCGCCCCAAAGAATATTGCTGGCCTGCGCGCTAACCGATTCAATTCCAATCAAGCCGAAAAAACCGGCAACTAAGCCGAAAATAAACAAGCTGATTAATAATTTTTTATTAAATTTTTTCAACATTTTTATAAATTAAAAACAAGGGTTGGCTTGCGGCGTGCCGTCGCAACAAGAAGGAGTGGCCCCGCCAGCGCCGCATCCTAAACCATCTGAAGGCGTAAAACAATTTTGATATTTATCTTTAATCCCCGAAGTAAATTGCTGTTGATAATTATAATCTTTTTGCAAGCCATAATAATTTATTATTGCTGTCTGCTGGTTACCTTGAAGATTAATAGAATAATTAATAGGATTGATGTTGCCAAATTGATCAATCGCTTGTACGTTAACATTGGTGGAATTAAAAGTGGAGCTCATCATCGGCTTGCTGAAATCAGCCGTGGGGCTGGTGTTTAATGGAATATTATTAGCATTAGACACTGGATTTATCGCGGTAATGGTAGGCACGGTTATATTAATGGTATTATTGGTATTAAAATCCCAAAAAGCGTTATCGCCATCAACAACGCCGCCCGGGCAATTTATTGAATCCGGCAACGGCATATATTGAAGATCGCAGCCATTAGGAGGGTTAGGCCCGTCAGCCGCGCCGTCGGCATTGCCGTCCAAAGAATTATTAGCCATATCAACGATGCCGTCAGCCGGCGATTTAGCCGTCGGCTGACCGGCGGCCAATAAAGTAGCGGCTTTGATTAAAGTATTGATAGCGGCATTGCCCGGCAAACAATAGATTTTATTGCCGCAAGAATTAGTGCCGCAAGAATTATTGGACAAAAACTCCACTGTCTGATAATTATTGGATACATAGTAATTTCCGGGAATTGGAGTTGTCCCGACGTTTGCATTAATTTCTATGCTGGACGTATTTGTATTCGCGCCTAGGACATAAAGCGGATTAATCGGCTCACTGAAAACAACCGTAATCACCACGTTCATGGGCTCGGTTGAACTAGCCGCGGGAAAAATGCTGACAATTGTAGGCGGAGTTAAATCAACAAAGGTGCTCACTTCAAATTTCCAGCTATAGCCGACGGCAATTGCCCCGGGAAAAGCCGGGTTGCCGTTTTGCTTGATAATACCCGGCATTAAATCAACCGTATGCCAAATATTAGCGGAAGGGCTGCCTAAAAGGGCTTGCGGAATAAAAACAAAGGTCAGATTGTCGGTCGTGGAAGCAATGACATTTGTGGTTGAAGCGCTCGCTCCCATACTGCTCTGATAAAGAACCACATTACTAGTAATTAAATTCGTAACCGGATCAAAAATAGTATTGGGATTAATCGGCTCTTTAAAGGTAACCACGATAACCGTGTTGCGGGGAACGCCTGTCTGGTCGCGCCCGGGATAATGGGATTCAATAATGCCTGACCCCAAAGACGGCAGGCCATTGCCTCCGCCGCCCGGTCCGCCCGGTCCGCCGGCACCGCCATTAATTGATGAATAAAGCATATTTAAAACAAAAGTAGCCAGACTCCACGACAATAAAATAATTATCAGGCCGATTATAGCGTTTTTTAAAATGTCTTTGGCCTTATCAATCTGGTCCTGGCTACCGCCTGATGTCATCCAGAGCCAGCCGGCATAAATTACAATTAAAACGGCCAGAATCCCTAAAAATCCCAAGAAAATCCGGATAATTCTGGCAATAACAATTCTAAAATCCGTATTGCTTAGGCCGATAGCGTTGGATATATTTCCTTGCTGGCCTCCCCAGACAGTATTATCAGCTCCGCTTTGGGCAAATATAAAATTAGGCAATAAAAAAATCACCACCGCTAAAATTAAGATGCTGATCAACGCTAATTTTTTATATTTTTTTAATCTTAATTTCTCAAGCATGGAAAAAATTAAGTTATTATAAGTTATTATAAGAAAAAATACTAAATGAATAACCCCACCGCAAGCGGATGGGGTTTCCCGTCCAGTTGCCGTGGTAAGTGATTTAAAACAATTTTAACTGTGCAAAGCCTTTGTGGTCTGTCTCCTTCCCTTGGTTCACTATAT
>Ga0100394_1001011_pt1 | contig 23337 bp, 21 predicted proteins | sample CryGeymeta201518_FD_81549 | JGI IMG/M metagenome (GOLD analysis project Ga0100394, IMG submission 81549) | Groundwater microbial communities from Crystal Geyser aquifers in Utah, USA - Crystal Geyser metaG 2015-18 | ecosystem: Environmental > Aquatic > Deep subsurface > Groundwater | place: USA... | reverse complement strand
GATCCTACCCAAATACAAATTGCCGATTTAACCCAGACTATCAATGATCCTTTACTTTCTAAAGTACGCAATACCTTGCGTCGAGATTACAATTACAGCCGTAACCCTAAACGCCGCTTTGGTATAGACTGCGTGTATTCAACAGAACAGTTAGTTTATCCGCAACCTGATGGCACGGTATGTCAGCAGAAAGCTGCACAGCAAAATACTAACGGCGATGTAAGCAGCATGCGGTTGGATTGTAGCGGTGGCTTTGGTGCGGTAACTGTAGTTACCGCAAGTTTTGGTTTTGCTGCTGTGTCAAAGGTGCTTAAGAAGCTGTCACGGCCTAATTAGTGTTGTTTGTTTTAACAGCAGGCTTTGATTTTTTCTGCCATCGCGGTTAATCCGCTGCCGCGTGATTGACTTAGATACGGTTTTAAATTGAGTTGGTCAAACTTGTGGTTTAAATCAAATTTAGCCAGTTCAGCACTGCTCATCCCATTAACCAGGCAGAGCATTATCGCCATCAAGCCTTTAACAATGCGCGCTTCACTATCCAAAACAAAATAATGCTTGTCGTCTGTTTTGTTATGGTAGTGCAACAACCAGGCCCGGCTTTCACAACCTTTAACTAATAATTCTGGTTGTTTCATCTTCTCTGGCACAGGCGGGAGTTTTTTGCCCAGTTGCATTAACACTCTGTATTTGCTCTGCCAGTCTTTTGCCTGGGTTATCTTAGACAGATCCTGCTCATTAATCTGTACTAAAGCGGAGCGAGTTTCTGCTAATAATTGTTCTAATTTCATGCAGTTAATATCTCCACAGCCTGCTCCAATGCAAGCAAACACCGGTTTACATCGTCCAGTGAATTGTATGCGGCAAAAGAGCACCTAACTGCACCAGGCCGCGCTAAATAACTAAATAATGGCATAGCACAATGTTGGCCTGAACGCACTGCAATGTATTGCTGATTTAATAATTCAGCCACATCTGCAGGGTGCTCATTACTCACATTTAATGCCACTATGCCTGCATTATGCACAGGCAAAGATAAAATATCTATGCCTTTTATTACAGACAACCCATTATAGAATTCTTTTAATAACAGTAATTTATGCTGAATTAGTTGTTCAGTGTTATAGAGTTGTAACCAATCAATGGCTGCAGCCAGGCCCAAAGCCCCAGCAATATTGGGCGTACCGGCTTCTAATTTAAAGGGTAGTTTATTAAACGTAGTGTTAACAAAGCTTACCTGTTCAATCATCTCACCGCCGGCAAAAATAGGCGTTAGTTTTTCTAGCCAATCCTTTTTGCCATACAGTATACCGATACCGGTCGGGCCGTAGAGTTTATGACCAGAAAAAACATAAAAATCACAGTCTAGTTGCTGCATATCGGGTTGTTTGTAAACAACACCTTGCGCACCGTCGACAACGGTAATAGCCCCCGCTTTTTTTGCTAGCGCTAACATGGCGTCTATGGGTTGAATATGCCCTAATACATTAGAAATATGACTAAAACTCACTACTTTAGGTTTACGTTCAAGCAGTTGTTGATACGCTGTCATATCCAATTGGTTATCGGCTGTAAGCGGCACAACATCAATGATGGCACCATATCGCTGGCAATGTAGTTGCCACGGTACAATATTGGCGTGATGTTCTAATTGCGTTAGTAAAACGCGATCGCCAGCGCTAAGCACTGTGTGCATTAAACCGAAAGCAATTTGATTTAATGCAGCTGTAGCACCACTGGTAAAAATAACTTCTTCTGATGATTTTGCATTTATATACCGGCAAACAGTCGTGCGAGCTTGTTCAAAAAGTCGCGTTGCCTGCTGGCTTAATTGGTGTGCCCCCCGATGTACATTACTATTGTGTTGTTGATAAAACTGGCTAATAGCACTGACAACTGCATCGGGTTTATGCATGGTTGCAGCGTTGTCCAGATAGACCCAGCCAGGGTTGTGTTGAAAAAAAGAAAACTGCTGGCGAAACTGCTGTACATCAAAAACAGGCATAGGGGCAGGGATCCGCGAACTAAGATGACGCGATTTTGCCTGTTTTCTTTAACAGGAGCAAACCAGCAGGTTAAATTAGGCAAGAAAAAAGCGACCTAAGCCGCTTTTTGTGTAAGAGAAAATTACCGCTTATTCAACGGGGGAAAATCTCGTGCGGTGTATCCGGTGTAAAGCTGACGCGGTCGACCAATTTTATGGCCTTTTTCACCTAGCATTTCATCCCAGTGAGAAATCCAGCCAACAGTGCGAGACATGGCGAAAATCACGGTGAACATGCTTGTTGGAATACCAATGGCTTTCAAAATGATGCCAGAGTAGAAATCAACGTTCGGGTACAATTTCTTCTCGATGAAGTACGGGTCTTCCAGTGCGATACGTTCCAATTCCATTGCCACATCTAACAACGGGTCTTTAACGTTGAGTTCTTGCAACACTTCATGGCAGGTTTCACGCATAACTTTAGCGCGTGGGTCAAAGTTTTTGTAAACGCGGTGGCCAAATCCCATCAGACGGAATGAGTCATTCTTGTCTTTAGCACGGGCAACAAATTCTGGAATACGATCAACCGATCCAATTTGCTGTAACATTTTCAAACAGGCTTCATTAGCGCCACCGTGGGCAGGGCCCCACAGGGATGCAACACCGGCCGCAATACAGGCGTAAGGGTTAGCGCCTGATGAGCCAGCTAAACGTACTGTCGACGTTGAAGCATTTTGTTCATGGTCAGCATGTAACATAAAGATACGGTCCATAGCTTTGGCCAGTATCGGGCTTACGGTGTAATCTTCCGCTGGAACAGAAAACATCATATGCAGGAAGTTTTCTGAATAGCTTAATTCGTTGCGCGGATAGACAAACGGTTGACCTACGGTGTACTTGTAAGCCATAGCAGATAACGTTGGCATCTTTGCGATTAAGCGATGCGCGCTACGTTTACGCTGTGCCGGGTCATTAATGTCTAAATCAGAATGGTAAAATGATGACATTGCACCTACAACACCACATAACATCGCCATAGGGTGAGCATCTACGCGGAAGCCCTGAAAAAAGGCCGCGATTTTCTCATGCACCATGGTGTGGCGAGTAATGGTGTGTTTAAAGTGATTATATTTTTCTGCGCTGGGGAGTTCACCTTCTAATAACAGGTAGCACAGCTCCAGGTAGTCGGAATGATCAGCCAGCTGCTCTATAGGATAACCGCGATGTAATAACACGCCATTGTCGCCATCGATATAGGTGATTTTAGATTCACAAGAACCGGTAGACATAAAACCCGGATCGAAGGTGAAGTAACCATGCTGACCCAAGGCGCGAACATCAATTACGTCAGTGCCGGTGCTGCCAGAATAGATTGGCAACTCGAACGATTTCCCATCGATCTGCACGACGGCCTTTTTATCTGCCATTGGATTTCTCCTGTTGTTGTAGTATCGGGTTAAAGGAATTTAGCAAATTGGTCGCCATTCTACCTGCAAACGACCCCTGAAAGTCAATTTTAATGCGTTTTTGCTCAATAAGTATTCGACTCTAGTATTATTGCTCTAAGGTGTAAAATGTGTAATGTTCCAAATACGGATTTTTTCGAGTAAAACTAAACAAAAATTGTAATAACGACTTACGAAATATATACTATTGCGGTTTTTAAACAGTTCACTCAGCAAGCACTTTTTGCTTTTTTTTGCTGATATGTCAGCACTGATCCAGTTTGGGCAATAAAGTGTATAGGGTTTGGGTGTTGACTGTTTATACAGCAATGACAACGACAATGACAACAAGAGCTCGATTATGGGCATCGATGGGCAAGCACTGTGAAAAAACAAAGACCAGTAAATCTAGACCTCTCTACCATATCGTTTCCGGCACCTGCCATAGCGTCAATTCTGCACCGTGTTACCGGCGTAGCATTGTTCTTTGCTCTGGTATTCGTTATCTGGGCTTGGGCGTATTCGCTTCAAGATCAGCAGAGCTTTGACTATGTTAAAGCACTAATGACGTCTCACCTGGCTAAATTTATTGCTTGGGGCACTATCACTGTTCTTATCTATCACCTGGTGGGCGGTATACGCCATCTTGTTATGGATATGGGGCACTGGGAAGAGCTTAAATCAGGTAATTTAAGCGCGAAAATTACGATTGCGGTGTGGATCGTATTAGCAGTACTAGCAGGAGTATGGTTATGGTTCTGAATCAGGCAAGCCTGAAACGCGATGGCGTCCAGGATTATGTATCGTTGCGGGCAACAGCAATTGTGCTGGCGCTGTATAGCGTTTTTATTCTGGGTTTCTTTATTTGCACCCCGGAAATCACCTTTGACGTATGGCACGGTTTATTCGCCAACGTACTGGTAAAGGTGTTTACCTTATTAGCGTTAGTGTCTATTGCTGTACATACCCGTATTGGCTTGTGGCAGGTCATCACTGACTATGTTAAGTCAGCTGCGATGCGTGCAGTATTACAATTTTTCCTTTATGCCCTGGCTTTCGCATATGTTGCGGTTGGCCTGTTTGTTCTGTGGGGTGCCTAAGTGACTATTCCAGTAAGAGAATTTGACGCCATTGTAATTGGCGCCGGCGGTGCGGGCATGCGTGCAGCACTGCAAATTACCGAATCAGGTTTAACCTGCGCATTATTATCTAAAGTGTTTCCTACCCGTTCTCATACGGTGTCTGCTCAAGGCGGTATTACCGTTGCATTGGGCAATAGCCATGAAGATAACTGGGAATGGCACATGTTTGATACTGTTAAAGGCTCCGATTATATCGGTGACCAGGACGCTATTGAATACATGTGTAAAACTGGCCCTGAAGCAATAACTGAATTAGAAAACATGGGCTTGCCATTTTCACGTTTAGAAAATGGCCGCGTGTATCAGCGTCCATTTGGTGGTCAGTCAAAGAATTTTGGTGGCGAGCAAGCGGCGCGTACTGCAGCAGCAGCTGACCGTACAGGCCATGCCTTATTGCATTTGCTGTATCAACAAAACGTAAAAAACAGAACTCAGGTGTTTTCTGAGTGGTATGCACTGGATTTGGTTAAAAACCAAGACGGTGCCGTTGTGGGTTGTACCGCTATTGATATTGAAACTGGCGAAATTGTTTACTTTAAAGCCAAGGCTACTGTACTAGCCACCGGTGGTGCTGGTCGTATTTATGCTTCTACTACCAATGCTCACATCAATACGGGTGACGGTGTAGGTATGGCTTTGCGTGCTGGCGTACCGTTGCAAGATATGGAAATGTGGCAATTCCACCCAACCGGTATTGCCGGTGCTGGAACGCTGGTGACAGAAGGTTGTCGCGGTGAAGGCGGTTACTTGCTAAACAAAGATGGCGAGCGTTTCATGGAACGTTATGCGCCAAATGCGAAAGATTTAGCCGGCCGTGACGTAGTAGCACGTTCAATGATGACTGAAATTCGTGAAGGTCGCGGATGTGATGGCCCATGGGGTCCACACATTAAGCTTAAACTTGATCACTTAGGCGCAGAAGTACTTGAGAGCCGTCTGCCAGGTATTTGTGAATTATCTCGTACTTTTGCTCACGTTGACCCGGTTAAAGAACCCATTCCGGTTATACCAACCTGTCACTATATGATGGGCGGTATTCCTACTAATGTGCATGGTCAAGTCATATCGCCTAAGGCGGATGGTTCTGAGCCAATTGTCGCTGGTTTATTCGCTTGTGGTGAAATTGCCTGTGTATCTGTACATGGTGCGAACCGTTTAGGTGGTAACTCACTACTTGATTTAGTGGTATTTGGACGCGCTACCGGCCTGCATTTAGGTGAAGCTTTAGCGGCTACTGCAGAGGCACGTGCTGCAAGCCAGTCAGATATTGATGCGGCATTAGCCCGTACCAAGCGTTGGGAAGATTCCAAACCTGGTCAGGGTGAAGACCCGGTGCAAATTAAGAAAGACTTACAGCAATGTATGCAACTTAACTTCTCGGTATTCCGTGAAGGTAAAGCCATGGCTGAAGGTTTAGAGCAACTCAAAGAAATCCGTGAACGTCTGAAATTTGCCCGTCTGGATGACAAGAGTTCAGATTTCAATACCGCGCGTATTGAATGTCTGGAGCTTGATAACCTGATGGAAACCGCTTTTTCTACGGCCGTGGCTGCGAATTTCCGTACAGAAAGCCGTGGTGCACATGCTCGTTTTGACTTCCCGGACCGTGATGACGCCAACTGGTTATGCCACAGCGTTTATTCGCCAGATACTGAGTCGATGATTAAGCGTAAAGTTAACATGGAACCTAAGTTCCGTGATGCTTTCCCGCCTAAAGCACGTAATTACTAAGAGGGCACAGCGATGAAGAAGTTAGTTATCTCCGTATATCGTTACAACCCTGATGTCGACAAAGCGCCGCGCATGCAGGATTACACACTGGATAACCCGGAAGGCCGGGATATGATGGTGTTAGATGCATTGATTAAGCTTAAAGAGCAAGATCCCTCGTTATCATTCCGTCGCAGCTGCCGCGAAGGCGTGTGTGGTTCAGATGGTTTGAACATGAACGGTAAAAATGGCTTAGCGTGTATTACGCCTTTGTCTGCTGTAGGTTTGAAGGGAGGCAAAATTGTTGTTCGCCCTTTACCCGGTTTGCCGGTTGTGCGCGACTTAGTCGTCGACATGAGTCAGTTTTATACTCAGTATGAAAAAGTGAAGCCTTACCTCATCAATGACGGTAAGTTGCCTCCAGCTGGCGAGTTTCTGCAATCTCCAGAAGAGCGTGCTAAGCTTGATGGGTTATACGAGTGTATCTTGTGTGCATGTTGTTCAACGTCTTGTCCGTCGTTCTGGTGGAACCCGGATAAGTTTATTGGACCAGCTGGTTTGCTTCATGCGTATCGTTTTTTGGCCGACAGCCGTGATACTGCAACAGAACAACGTTTAAACGATTTGGATGATGCGTTCAGCGTATTCCGCTGCCATGGCATCATGAACTGCGTTAACGTATGTCCTAAAGGGTTAAACCCAACTAAAGCGATTGGTCAGATTAAATCTATGTTGTTGAACCGGGCGCTGTAATGCGCCCTTTTTTGATATGTGAATGAAAAACAGCCTGGTAACCTGCGAACAGGCTGTTTTTTTGCTACTTTTTCCAGGTGCGCGGAAATTAAGGGAAACTAAATGCACGAAGGTGTAATGAAGGCGTGGCTCGAGTCTTCTCATCTTGGCGGTGGCAACATGGCCTACGTCGATGAGCTGTATGAATCCTATTTAGCTGAACCTACCAGCGTCGGTGACGAATGGCGTGAGTTTTTTGCTAAGTTGCCTAAACTCGACGGTGTCGATCTTGAAACCCGTCACTCAGACGTTCGACAACAATTCGCTGAATTAGCCCGGAATAAACACCGCGAAGTGGTGGTGGTTAACTCAGGTACTGCCTCCGACAATCGTCAAGTTAAAGTGCTGCAGCTGATTAATTCGTACCGCTTTCGCGGCCATCAGCAAGCCAATCTTGATCCACTAGGTTTGTGGAAGCAATCACGTGTACGTGATCTTGAATTGTCTTATCACGACCTGTCTGAAAGTGATTACGATACCGAGTTCAATGTTGGATCACTTGCCATTGGCAAAGAGACAATGAAATTAGGCGAGTTGCACAAGGCATTGGAGAAAACCTATTGTGGTTCTATCGGTGCGGAATATATGCACATTGTCTCTACTGATGAAAAACGCTGGATCCAACAGCGCTTAGAGTCGGTTCAGTCAACACCTTCGTATGATAAAACAACTAAGACCAGTATTCTTAAAGGGTTAGTTGCTGCCGATGGTTTAGAAAAATATCTATCTGCTAAATTTCCTGGTGCTAAGCGTTTTGGTTTAGAAGGCGGCGACGCCATGGTACCGATGCTTAAAGCGATGATTCACCGCGCCGGTGAGCAGGGCGCTAAAGATTGCGTAATTGGTATGGCGCACCGTGGCCGGTTAAATACGCTTGTTAACGTATTGGGTAAAAACCCGTCTAAGTTGTTTGATGAGTTTGCAGGTAAATATGAAGTAGTTGGCGCCGGTGATGTGAAATATCACATGGGTTTCTCGTCAGATTTTGAAACCTCAGGCGGCAATGTACACTTAGCGCTTGCGTTTAACCCCTCGCATCTGGAAATTGTTAATCCAGTGGTTATTGGTTCAGTACGCGCGCGTTTAGACCGTCGTGGTTGCACCGACGGCTCGCTGGCATTACCTATTACTATTCACGGAGACTCGGCGTTTGCGGGGCAAGGTGTAGTCGCTGAAACCTTCAATATTTCGCAAACCCGTGCCTTTAAGGTTGGCGGTACTATTCGCTTGGTTATTAATAATCAAGTGGGTTTTACCACGTCTAATCCAGAAGATACGCGTTCAACTGAATATTGTACTGATATCGCAAAAATGGTTCAGGCACCCATTTTCCATGTGAATGGTGATGATCCTGAAGCCGTAATATTTGTTGCTCAACTGGCGGTAGATTATCGCAATACTTTTAAGCGGGATGTAGTTATTGACCTGGTGTGTTATCGCCGTAACGGTCATAACGAAGCTGACGAGCCAAATGCCACTCAGCCATTGATGTATCAGAAAATTAAAAAACACCCGATACCACGTGAAATCTATGCCAAAAAATTGGTAGCAGAAGGCTTATTCACCACTGAACAAATTAGTGAGATGACAGAGCAATATCGTGATGCGCTAGATAAAGGTGACTGCGTTGTTGAAGAGTGGCGACCAATGACAGAAACGTCTGTAGATTGGACACCGTTTTTGGGCCACGATTGGGACGCAACCTATGACGCTAGCGTGACAGTAGAAAAGTTGGTTGATTTAGGCAAAAAAGCGACCCATATTCCTGAGTCACATACGCTACAACGTCAGGTTGGCCGTGTTTACGAAGACCGCGCTTTAATGTTGGCGGGTGAGAAGAAAATTGACTGGGGCTTTGCTGAAATTCTGGCGTATGCCTCAACGGTTGCTGAAGGCAGTCGTATTCGTATTGTAGGGCAGGATTCGGGTCGTGGTACCTTTTTCCACCGTCATGCTGTACTGCACAATCAGACCGACGGTAACACCTACACGCCGCTGGAACACATCAACGATGAGCAGGGACCATTTCAGGTTTATGATTCGGCGTTGTCAGAAGAGGCGGTTTTGGCGTTTGAATATGGCTATGCCACAGCAGAGCCTCGCGCAATGGTTATTTGGGAAGGCCAGTTTGGTGATTTTGCCAACGGCGCCCAAGTGGTAATTGACCAATTCTTAAGTTCTGGTGAGCAGAAATGGGGCCGTTTATGTGGTTTAACTTTGCTTTTACCGCATGGTTATGAGGGGCAAGGTCCTGAACACTCTTCAGCACGATTAGAACGTTTCTTGCAGTTATGTGCTGATCACAATATGCAGGTTTGTGTACCAACGACACCAGCGCAAGTGTTTAATATGTTACGCCGCCAAATGGTTCGCCCAATGCGTCGTCCACTTATTGTTATGTCGCCTAAGTCGTTGTTACGTCATCCTTTGGCAACGTCTACGTTAGAAGAACTTGCTGCTGGCAAGTTTCATAATGTGATTGGTGAGATCGATGATATCAAACCCACTGACGTTAAGCGTGTGGTGTTTTGTAGCGGTAAAGTATACTACGAGTTGCTGGAAGAGCGTCGTAAGCGTGAGCAAAGCGATGTAGCTATTGTTCGTGTTGAACAGTTGTATCCGTTCCCGCACGAAGAAATGGCAGAAGTACTAAGCCAGTATCAGCATGTTACCGATTTTGTCTGGTGTCAGGAAGAACCTCAAAATCAGGGTGCATGGTACTGCAGTCAGCACCATTTCCGTGCTGCAATTCCAAAAGCGGGTAGTCTGACGTATGCAGGACGTGATGCTTCATCATCACCTGCAGTAGGTTACCTGTCTGTGCACAACAAGCAGCAGCAGGCGCTGATTAACGACGCACTGACTATTAAATAAGATATTATCCGGCTCTTTAATAGAGCCGGTTACCAAAATTAGACCAACCGGTAAAAGGTGAAAAAGTGGAAATTAAAGTACCCGTACTTCCAGAATCTGTTGCAGACGCAACCATCGCCACCTGGCACGTTAAAACTGGCGAAGCCGTAACACGCGACCAGGTATTAGTTGATATTGAAACCGACAAAGTGGTACTAGAAGTTGTCGCGCAGGCCGATGGCGTTATGGGTGAAATCATTCATGACTCAGGTGCAACGGTAACGGCAGAAGAAGTTATCGGTAAAATGGAAGCCGGTGGCGCGCCTGCGGCGAAAAAAGATGACGCACCGGCAAAACAAGATGATACAAAAACGGATGCAGCGCCTGCTAGCTCAGATGACAGTAATGATGACGCATTAAGCCCGTCAGTCCGCCGCATGATTGCTGAAAAAGGCTTAGATGCCAGCAAAATTAAAGGCACTGGCAAAAATGGCCGTGTTACTAAAGAAGATGTAGAGAAGTTTGTTTCTGCTGCACCTGCTAAAGCTGCTGCTCCGGCTGCCGCGCCTGCTGTTGCTGGTGATCGTAGCCAGAAGCGTGTACCAATGACACGTCTGCGTAAAACTATTGCAAACCGTCTGTTGGAAGCGAAAAACTCTACCGCCATGTTAACCACGTTTAACGAAGTTAACATGAAGCCTATTATGGACCTGCGTAAGCAGTATCAAGACGTATTTGAAAAACGTCACGGTATCCGTTTAGGTTTTATGTCGTTCTACGTTAAAGCGGTAACAGAAGCATTAAAGCGTTTCCCTGAAGTTAATGCCGCCATTGATGGCGATGATATTGTTTACCACAACTATTTCGATGTTAGCATTGCCGTATCTACACCACGTGGTTTGGTAACACCTGTGCTACGTGATTGCGATAAAATGAACCTGGCAGAAATTGAAAAAGCCATTAAAGAGCTGGCGTTAAAAGGCCGTGATGGCAAATTAGCCATGGACGACTTAACGGGCGGTAACTTTACTATCACTAACGGTGGTGTATTTGGCTCATTAATGTCAACGCCTATTATCAACCCACCACAGTCTGCCATTTTAGGTATGCACAAAATTCAGGACCGTGTGATGGTTGTTGATGGCAAAATGGAAATTCTGCCAATGATGTACCTGGCACTGTCTTATGATCACCGTATTATCGATGGTAAAGAGTCGGTTGGTTTCCTGGTAACCATTAAAGAGTTACTGGAAGATCCAACACGTATTCTGCTGGATATCTAATTATTCAGAAAAAGTAAGTGAAAATGCTGTTGTTTTGCTACAACGGCATTTTTTATTGAACCGATTGGCACTATAATATGTGCCGATCTATCTCAGGCTGACCATAGTGGCCAGCCTCCATATTCAAATGAACGGAAAATAGCCATGAATTTGCACGAGTATCAGGGTAAACAACTGTTTGCCCAATATGGTTTGCCTGTATCTAAAGGCATCGCCGCAGCTACAGTAGAAGAAGCGGTAGCAGCTGCAGATATAATCGGCGGCGATATGTTTGTTGTTAAGGCTCAGGTTCACGCTGGTGGTCGCGGTAAAGCGGGCGGTGTGAAACTGGTTAAGACAAAAGAAGACATCAAAGCTTTCGCAGAAAAATGGCTTGGTAAAAACCTGGTTACGTATCAGACAGACGAAAAAGGTCAGCCTGTAAGCCGTATTCTGGTTGAAACCTGTACTGATATCGCTAAAGAACTGTACTTAGGTGCAGTAGTAGACCGCTCGTCACGTCGTATCGTGTTTATGGCTTCTACTGAAGGTGGCGTGGAAATTGAAACTGTTGCCCACGAAACACCAGAAAAAATTCTGAAAGCGGCTGTTGATCCATTGGTTGGCGCTCAGCCATACCAGGGTCGCGAGTTAGCATTCAAACTGGGTCTTGAAGGCAAGCAAGTTAACCAATTCGTGAAAATTTTCATGGGTTTGGCCAAACTGTTCCAGGAAAAAGACTTAGCCTTGTTAGAAGTAAACCCGTTGGTTATTACACCAGCTGGTGACTTACACTGTTTAGATGCCAAACTGGTTATCGATGGTAATGCGCTTTACCGTCACCCAGAGTTAAAAGCCATGCAGGATCCATCACAAGAAGATCCACGCGAAGCACACGCTGCATCGTGGGAGCTGAACTATGTTGCCTTAGGTGGCGATATTGGTTGTATGGTTAACGGTGCAGGCCTGGCAATGGGCACTATGGACATCGTTAAACTGCACGGTGGCCAACCAGCTAACTTCTTAGACGTTGGCGGCGGCGCGACTAAAGAGCGCGTTGTTGAAGCGTTTAAAATTATCCTGTCTGACACTGCGGTTAAAGCCGTTTTCATCAACATTTTCGGCGGTATCGTGCGTTGCGATATGATTGCTGAAGGTGTAATCGGTGCGGTTAAAGAAGTTGGTGTTAAAGTTCCTGTTGTTGTTCGCTTACAAGGTAACAATGCTGAACTGGGCGCGAAAGTACTGCAGGAAAGCGGCCTGAACATTATCGCTGATACAGACCTGACTGGCGCTGCCAAGCAAGTTGTTGCAGCAGCGGCTAAGGCATAAGGGGTAAGCAATGAGCGTTTTAATTAATAAAGATACCAAAGTAATTTGTCAGGGTTTTACCGGTGCACAGGGTACGTTCCACTCTGAGCAAGCCATTGCTTACGGTACTAAGATGGTTGGTGGTGTTACACCAGGTAAAGGCGGTCAAACGCATTTAGGTTTACCTGTATTTAATACCGTTAATGAAGCGGTAGCAGCAACGGGTGCAACCGCATCTGTGATCTACGTTCCAGCTGCGTTCTGTAAAGACTCTATTCTTGAAGCGGCAAACGGCGGCATTAAGTTAATCGTCTGTATCACTGAAGGTATCCCAACATTAGATATGTTGGATGCTAAAGTGAAATGTGACGAGTTAGGTGTAGTGTTAATTGGTCCTAACTGCCCAGGCGTTATCACACCGGGCGAATGTAAAATTGGTATTATGCCAGGCCACATTCACCAGCCAGGTAAAGTAGGTATTGTGTCGCGTTCAGGCACGCTGACTTACGAAGCGGTTAAGCAAACAACCGATTACGGTTTTGGCCAGTCTACTTGTGTTGGTATCGGCGGCGACCCAATTCCAGGTTCTAACTTCATCGATATCCTGAAATTATTCCAGGAAGATCCACAAACTGAAGCGATCGTAATGATCGGTGAAATTGGTGGTTCAGCTGAAGAAGAAGCGGCTGCTTATATCAAGCAACACGTGACTAAGCCTGTCGTATCTTACATTGCCGGTGTAACTGCACCAGCAGGTAAGCGTATGGGCCATGCCGGCGCTATCATCTCTGGTGGTAAAGGTACTGCTGATGAGAAGTTCGCTGCATTGGAAGATGCTGGCGTAAAAACCGTTAAGAGCTTAGCGGACATCGGTAAAGCACTGAAAGAAATCACTGGCTGGTAACAGCTAAGTTTAGCAGTGTAAAAACCCGTCTTTATGGCGGGTTTTTTATTGCCACCATTTTTTGTTGCTGTTCTTGTTACCAATCTTGCAGCCATTCATGTTGCCATTCTTTAGCCATGGTTGATAAATATCTGCTGTAGCCTTTTATACTGCGTTGAAGTGCGGTGTAATATGTGTAACTTAACTGATGACGATATCTCAATGAACGTTGGCGTTTTCCCCGGCAAGTTTTTACCACCACACCGTGGTCACATTACCGCCATACTGCGCGCGCATGCGCTGTGTGAAAAACTGTATGTGGTCGTTAGTGAGCGGTGTATTGAAGATGGCGAACTTTGTAACAGAGCGGGCCTTAATTATATAAGTGGTGTGTTACGTCAGCGTTGGTTGTCGCAAGAATTGCAGGGGCTTGAAATAGTCGTGTTATTGCAAAACGAAGACGCCATGGCACCTTTTCCACAAGGTTGGGGCGACTATGCCACGTTGTTGACGCAAACAGTGCCAGAACCTTTTGGCGTTATTTTTGGCGGTGAGGAAAGTTATCGCGACGGCCACAAGCAACATTTTCCTGATGTCGACTACCGTGTACTGGATCCAGAACGCACGCAGTGGCCAATTAGTGGTACTGAAATTCGTGAGCAACCTTACCGGCATTGGGATTACATTGCCGGTGCGGCCAGGCCGTTTTTTGCCCGTAAAGTGTTAATTACCGGTCCTGAGTCATGCGGTAAAACCACCTTAACCCGCAAATTAGCGAAAGTGTATTGTAGCTCCTGGTCTGAAGAACTCGGCCGGGATTATCAACACGATGTGGTTGGCGGCAATGGCAATTTATTTGATCTGGAAGATTTTAACCGTATTACCCATTTGCAATATGAACAGGACTTAAAGGCGCTACGCACGGCTAACAAAGTGTGCTTTTTTGACACGGATGCGGTGGTAACCGCTTTTTTTAGTCAGGTGTTTTTGGGCTCGGTAGCCAACAGAGTGGAAAGCTTTATTGAGCCGTCAAAGTACGATTTAGTTATAGCACTAAAACCAACAGTACCTTGGGTTGCCGATGGCATGCGTGAACTTGGCGAGCAAGGGGTGCGTGATGTTAGTTTTGAACAACTGCTTAAGCTGTATAGACAGTATGGTTTTAATACTGACGCCTTTGTTGTTATTGCTGAGACAGATTATTACAGCCGGCTTGAACATTGCATCGCGGCAGTCGACCATCTGCTATATGGCAAGGTAAAAACCATTTTATAGTAAAAGTTATGTTTTTTATTTGTCCTTAAGATTAATTTAAGTTTGCTATTGCACACTGGTTATAACGGTAACACAGGAGTCCGTTATGACCAGTCAGATGCGAAGTGCCCAAACGTTTAACCGTACCGGAATCGTCGATTTTAGTACGCCACAACTTACCCTTGATGCAGCCAATGTTAACGCCTCTAGTCAGGCAGTGCATGGTGTGTTGCATCTGATTGAGCCTCAACATACTCAGCGCGCACCATTGCAACGCTTTATCGCCGACGGCTTTGCCACGCATTATCAAGCCCACGTTACGCAGTTTATGCCGCATTTACTGGGCGTAGCGTTGGCAGACATTTGGCAAGCTGCGCTAGGTATTCGCTTTGCCAGTGCCACGTTATTCACTGAGCAATATTTATCTGCTCCAGCTGAGCAGATTTTACAACAGCATAATATTGCCTGCCTTCGCTCAGGCATTGCAGAAATAGGCCATTTATACGCGCAAAACCGCCAGGCATTAATGCAATTGTTTGTGTTAATGGTGCAAGCGCTTTATCAACTGAATATTCAGCAGTTGTTATTTGCCGCCACGGCAGATCTTAAACGCTTATTAACCCGCCATGGTATTGCATTGACTGAAGTGGCTGATGCGACCGCTGATTGTCTTGGCGATAAAGCAGCAGAGTGGGGCAGTTATTACCAATCTAAACCAAAGGTATGCGTACTATCTGTCGCTCAGGCCGCAGGCCGTATTCAAGCTGATCCTCGTTTGCAACAACTCATTTTCCGTCACTGGCCGCAACTGCATACCCTGGTTGACACGTTAAAGGAGGCTCAATAATGCAATTTACCCTCGCAGTTTCAGCGCGTCTTATCGACGCTAGTAATAATTTTACGTTAGACAGTGCTGCCATCCAACGTCGGGTGAAGCAATGGCAGACGTTACTGTTGGGTTATGAAGGCTGCCGCGTAGTGTTAACAGCTGATAGCGGCATTAACTGGATACTAGTGGATTTAGCCTGTTTAACCGCCGGTATTTTATTAACGCCGTTACCCACCTATTTAAGTGAAGCGCAGCGCAGCGCGGTGCTCACCAAATTGCAGCCAAATTTGTGGTTAAGCGATGTTGAAATTACCGATCTCGCTTGTACCTTACTGGAAGAGTTCGACGGTTTGTTGTTATATCGCCGTGAGGTCAATAGCAATGTTATGGTTGCTGCTGGTACCCAGAAAATCACCTTTACGTCAGGCTCAACTGGCGACCCTAAAGGCGTGTGTTTATCCGCCCGCAGTCAACTTGATGTCGCTTTAGCATTAAAAGCACGGGTTGAGCATATCAGCGAGAGTAGTGCCCGCCATCTATGTTTATTGCCACTGCCCACCTTATTAGAAAACATTGCCGGGGTTTATGCGCCTTTATTGGCTGGCGGCGATGTCATCGTAGCACCTGATGCACTCAGAGGCTTCAGTGGTAGCCGGTTAACCGCGCCACAGCGCTTATTGCAACTGATTAGTGCGCAGCAACCGAAAAGCCTGATCTTAGTGCCCGAACTGTTAAAAATGCTGATCCAGGCTGCTTCGCAAGGCTGGACAGTACCCACTAGTTTGGAGTTTATTGCTGTGGGTGGTGCCTATGTGTCACCGGCGTTAATGAAAAAAGCCGCATCACTTGGGCTGCCGGTTTATCAAGGTTATGGCCTGAGTGAATGCGGCTCCGTGGTAGCGTTGTCAGACACACCGCCTAAATACGCGACCGAAAGCGTTGGACAGCCACTGGCATGTCGGGATGTGCAAATTATTAATGGTGAGCTTGTAGTGAATACGCCGTTTCTTGGTTATCTGGGCGAGGCTCATTCGGCTACTCAGCAGGTTTACACTGGGGATCTTGCCGAGTGGACTGCGCATGGTGCGCTGCGCATTTTAGGCAGACGTAAAAATATGCTGATTAACAGTTTTGGCCGGAATATTTCACCTGAATGGGTAGAAACGGCGCTAACCGATAGCGGCGTAGTACAACAGGCGATGTTACTCGGAGATGCGCAGCCCTATTGCGGCGCACTATTATTTGCGCCAGCTGAGGTTAGCGATATCAAACTAGATGAGGTTGTGGCAAAAGTAAATTTGCAACTGCCTGATTATGCAAGAGTTGTAAGTTACCATCGCTTGGCGGCACCTTTTAGTGTGCAACACAACACCCTTACCGACAATGGCCGACTGCGACGCAGCCGTATAGAACAATGTTATGCACCACAAATTTCAGCACTGTTTACAGGAGACAAGTATGAACTTTTATCAATCCCTGCTTGAAGCAACCAGCGAAGAACGTCAGTACTTGTTAAGTGCACCTATGATTAAGCGATGTTTTGATGGCGATTTTACCTTGGATCATTATGTCGCGTTTTTGCTGCAGGCTTATCATCATGTTAAGCACACCGTACCCCTGCTGATGGCGGTTGGGGCCCAGTTGCCAGAAGAAAAAGAATGGTTGCGCGAAGCCGTAGCTGAATACATTGAAGAGGAATTAGGCCACCAGGAGTGGGTGCTTAATGATATCGCCGCCTGTGGTTTTGATAAACAACAGGCCAGGGCCAGTACCCCCGCATTTGCTACCGAAATGATGGTGTCTTATGCCTACGATGCTATAAGACGAACCAACCCTTTAGCCTTTTTTGGTATGGTGCTGGTGTTAGAAGGCACTTCAATCAATCTGGCCGAACAGGCCGCGTCACACATTGCCGGCAAACTGGGTTTACCGCGTAAAGCCTTTTCTTATCTGAACTCTCACGGGGCGTTAGATCAAGAACACATTAAATTTTATGAAAACCTGATGAACAACATTACTGCGCAAGAAGATCAAGCCGTTATTGTGCATGCTGCCAAGCGTTTTTACCGTTTATACGGTGATGTGTTTCGTTCACTTGAAACGCCGCACGGCCTTAATCGACAGGAGCAAGCCGCATGAATAAACTGGACGATAAACGCATACTGCTTACAGGAGCGACCGGGGGTATTGGCCAGGCTGTGTTACAACAGTTACTGGTTTGCGGTGCTAAGGTTATTATCACCGGGCGCGATAGTCTTATGTTAAATAAATTAGCCGGATTAGCTCCGGAAAAAATTAACACCTTTGCTGGCGACTTAACCGATGACGCCACCCGCCGGGCATTGCTAGCTTATTGTCAGCAGTTAGGCGGCATAGATATGTTAATTAATAACGCCGGTATTAGCCAGTTTAGTGCCGCAAATGATCAGCAGCTGCAAACCCTTGTTAATACCAATTTATTGTCTCCTATGCTGCTTATGCAGCTGTTTTTACCTATGCTGCGCCTAACCAAAGGTACTATTTTAAATGTGGGATCCACGTTTGGCAGCATAGGTTATGCCGGTTTTACCGGCTACTGTGCTACTAAGTTTGGTTTGCGTGGCTACACCGAAGCGTTAAAACGCGAGCTGGCAGATACCGGTGTCAGGGTGCTTTATTTAGCGCCCAGAGCCACCCGCACCGCAATTAATTCGCCACAGGTAGATGCATTAAACCAGGCATTAGGGCAGGGAGTAGACACCGCCGATTTTGTGGCAAAAGCCTTAGTTGAACAGCTGCAAGGAGGTAGTCCACGTCGTTTTCTTGGTATGGCTGAGAATGTGTTTGTCAGAGTAAACGCGCTGTTTCCAGCGGTTGTCGATCATGCCCTCAGCGGTAAGTTAAAACAAATAAAACAGTTTTTTATAGGCACTGGCGTAAAAAACAGTGCGGAGGTGTAATATGAACATTAAATTGATACTGGCGTCAGTCTTGCTATTATCCGGTAGTGCCGTGCACGCAGATGTACTGGATGATATTAAACCGCTACAACAGCGCTGGGCTGAGGTGAATTACCAGTTGGATGAAGGGCAACGCGAGTCAGCGTTTGAGGCCTTGTTACAACAAGCCGATGCCGTGGTGCAAGCCAATACTGACAAAGCTGAAGCCTATATCTGGCGTGGCATTATTGCTTCAAGTTATGCCGGAGCAAAAGGTGGCTTAGGGGCGTTGTCGCTAACTAAACAGTCAAAAGCGGATTTGGAGCAGGCTATTGCGTTGGATGATACCGCATTGCAAGGTTCAGCGTACACCAGCTTAGGCGTGTTGTACTACAAAGTGCCAGGTTGGCCTGTTGGTTTTGGCAGTGATAAAAAAGCCCGGGCTATGTTAACAAAAGCTGTTGAATTAAATCCCCAAGGTATTGATCCAAATTATTTTTATGCGGAATTTTTACTGGAAGAGCGCGACTATAAAGCAGCAATGCGTTATCTTGAGTTAGCGAAACATGCCCCGGCGCGGCCAGATAGATTGTTAGCTGATAGTGGGCGGCAGCAAGAGATTGCTGCGCTGGAGCGTAAGCTGACTAAAAAGCTTAAATAACCTATTTAATGTTACGTGTATTAAAAAAGAGGAAACAATGCGTTTACTGCTGGTTGAAGATGATATTGCGCTGCGGGACAGTTTGCAGCAAGCGTTAACAGGCCAAGGCTTTGCGGTAAATGCAGTAAGTACCGGCCAGCAAGCACTGGCAGTGGCCCGTGCCGGTGATTGCGATACGGTAATTTTAGATTTAGGCTTGCCGGACATTGACGGCTTGTCTGTGCTTAAGCAATTACGGCAAAAATGGCCGCGCATGCCAGTATTAATTCTCACTGCCCGTGATGGTATTGAAGACAGGATTAAAGGCTTAGATTACGGTGCCGACGACTATTTGGTAAAACCCTTTGCCGCACCTGAATTGTTTGCCAGGCTACGGGTAATAGAGCGGCGTCTGGGTACCGCATCCAGTCATTTAATTCGCTGTGGCGAGGTCGAGTTGGATAGTACCTCGATGCAGGTTAGTGTTGCTGATAATACGGTGTCTTTGTCCCGACGCGAGTACGTGTTGTTAAAAGAGTTGATGGAATCGGCTGGTCGTATTAAAACCCGCGAACAGCTGGAAGCCAGTTTATACAGCTGGGGTGAAGAAGTGGCCAGTAATGCTCTGGAAGTGCATATTTCAAATTTGCGAAAGAAATTACCTACCGACTTTATCCGCACTGTGCGCGGGGTAGGTTATAGCATTAGCCGGCCATGACCTCGGTTCGGCGTTACCTTATTTCGGTGTTAATTGCGGTATTGGTGTTAACCAGTTTTTTGGCTGCTTTGCAGAGTTATCGCTTAAGCGCCGACCGTGCCGCAGAGCTGTTTGACCAAGACTTAGAACTGGTTGCAGCGGCAATTCTTAATCAATATCAAATGCAGGCGCCTCAGTCTGGGCAAGGTTTGGCAATTCAGCTTGTCCAGCAAGGGAATGTCACCTATGCCAGTGAACAAGCGCCTCGTGAACGACTCAAGGCGCCGGAAGGTTTTTCAGAACAGAACTTTTCGGGTAAGCGTTGGCGGGTGTATCTGCAACATAGTGAGAACAATTCGCAAGTTATGGTAGCCCAACCGCTGCAGCAGCGGTTACAACTGGCTGATGAGGTGATTACCGCTTCTATTTATCCTGTAGTATTGAGTTTGCCGTTTCAGGCACTGTTAATTTGGCTAGTGGTAAGCCGTGCGCTGCGCCCCTTGCATGAGTTTTCTACGCAGCTAACGTCACGTAAAGCGAATGAGTTAACACCGGTAACCTTAACGCAGGTACCAGCAGAGCTTAAGCCGGTATTAAGCTCAACAAACAGTTTGTTTGAGCGTTTATCGGGGGCTTTTGCCCGCGAGAAGCGTTTTGCTTCCGATGTTGCACACGAGTTACGCACACCGCTAAGTGTGTTGGAAATCACCTTATTTAATGCGCTTACCCACTGGAAGCAGCAGGGTATGTCAGATAAAGATGAGAATATGGTGGCGCTGCAGAAAGGGGTGGAGCGGATGCGTCATCTTATTGAACAAATTATGTTGCTTAACCGCACGCATCCGGATAACTTTCAGGCAAAAACTAAACTTCTGGATTGGGCGGCGCTGTGTCGTGACGTTGTGGCTGACTGGTATAGTCAGTTAGAGCAAAAGCGGCAGCAAATTAGCATCGAGGGTGAAGAGCATCTTGAGGTGAAAGCTGACGAGTTTGCCTTACGGTTGCTGGTGTCCAATTTATTGGGGAATGCGATAAAATACACGCCTATGCATGGCCAGATAATGTTGACGCTAATACACACCCAAGACGCAGCCGTACTCGAAGTTGCCGATTCCGGCCCGGGTATTGCGCCGGAGGAATATCAGCAGGTGTTTAACCGGTTTTATCGGGTAGGTGGCGACAGGCATCATTCCGGGGCGCCAGGCTCTGGCTTGGGGTTAGCTATTGTAAAGGATATTGTCATGTTGCATAACGGCAAAATCAGCCTGGGAAAATCTGACTTTGACAGTGGTTTAAAGGTTAGGGTGGAGCTACCGCTATGATGTCGCTGTTTCGCGGGTGTTATATTGCCTTATTACTATTGCCCTTCAATGTACTGGCGCGGCAAGAGTTTGTGCTGGTACTTAAAGATCATCTGTTTAGTCCTTCTCATTTGCATGTGCCTGCCGGCGTGAAAATAAAAGTACGTTTGATAAATCAAGATGCCACACCGGAAGAGTTTGAGAGTTTTGCCTTAAATCGCGAGAAAGTGGTGTTGGGAAAGGCTGAAGCGGTATTGTATCTGGGCCCGCTTAAAGCCGGAGAGTATGACTTTTTTGGCGATTTCCATCCTGACAGCGCCAAAGGCGTATTAATTGCGGTACCAGAGCAAGAATGGCAGCAGCAGGTGACACATGTTGATTAATGCCGTGTTGGTGTACACCCGAGAGTTGCTGCCGGTATTGCTGCTAGTGGCGCTGATATTGCGCATACAGCGTAGCGGCAAACGCAAGTTGTTGCTGCAATCAGCGGCGATGTCACTATTGCTAATGCTGCTGTTGGCACCCTGGCTTGGCGATATTACTCAACTTGCAGAGGGCAATGGCCTTGAGTTGTTGTTTGTTGCAGCACATGGTCTTACGTTGTTAGCTCTGATGCTTTTTGCTGGGGCCGCGAAGTGGCACCGCAGCGCGGCAATAATTGCACTATCAGCACAAGCAGTGCTGTGCGGTATTAATCTGTTGTTGTACGGACTTACCAGCCATGGTTCACATGAGGCAACCGAAAGTATATGGCTTGGTGCCACCTTAGGCGTAGGAATTGGCCTTAGTATTGCTGTGCTTTGGTATCAGCTGCTGGCTGAGCTGGACCGATTTGGCTTTTTTGTGCTGGCATTGATGACCGGTTTTATTGCCGCACGCCAAAGCAGTGCTATTGTGGCGTTGCTGGGACAAATTGATTGGGTGTCGTCCGGGCAAGTTATATGGGACAGTGGTCAGTTAATCAACGAACAATCGGAAGTGGGTGTGTTTATACAAGCGTGGTTTGGCTACGAAGCGACCCCAGATGCACTGCAGCTTAGCTGCTGGATCCTAACCTTGGTGTTAATGACGATATTGTGGCAGTGGCGGAGACCAACGCAATGAAACTAATACAGTTAACAGTCTTATTGTCTTTGCTGACAAGCGCAACGGTACTGGCCGATGGCCGGGTCGTAGACAAGGTATATCATCCCTATGTGCAGCCATTAGAACGCGAGTTTGAATACCGTGCTTTGTATCAACGTCAAACTGATCATCCTAATAATAATGCGATGGCACAAAAGCTGGGTTATGGTTTTTCTATTGCCGACAACATGGCGGTGTCGTTGTATTTACTGGCTGAGCGGGTAATGCCAGACGATTACACCGTATCGAGTTATGAAGCTGAACTGCGTTGGATGCTTACCGAACAAGGCCAGTATAGTTGGGACTGGGGGCTATTGTTTGAACTGGAGCATCATCAGCAAACAGACAATAATGAATTTACTACCGGCTTGTTAGTAGAAAAAGAGTTTGAGAATACCAGTGTTACTGTTAACACGTTTTTGGTGTACGAGTGGGGTGCCAGCATTAAGAATGAACTGGAAACCGAGTTGCGTTTACAGTACCGTTATCGTTATTTGCCAGCGCTGCAACCGTCGATAGAAGTATACGCCGGAGAGGGCTACAAAGGCGCTGGCCCGGGGTTTATGGGCGTGCATAAGTTTAGCCCAACCCGGCAGTTGAAGTGGGAAGCAGCGGTGGTATTTGCGCTGGATAATGATACCATTGATCGCACCGTGCGCTTTGCGTTGAAGTACGAATTCTAGCCACTTTTTTTAGCGTGTTAAGTAACAGCGGAAACAGCGGCATAGGTCGGGTGAAAATCTTTATCATTCTCCAAAGCAGGCAGTAGCCAGCGGTATTTCTGCTGCTATAATGCCGCATCTTAACTAAGTTCCAGCGAAAAAGGACAGACTATTTTATGGCGGACGCAGAACATCGCCCGAGCAATTTTATTCGGCAAATTATTGATACCGACTTAGCATCCGGCAAACACAGCGCGGTACAAACCCGTTTTCCACCTGAACCCAACGGCTATTTGCATATTGGTCATGCTAAATCGATCTGTCTGAACTTTGGTATTGCACAAGACTACCAGGGCAAGTGCAACTTGCGTTTTGATGATACCAACCCGGAAAAAGAAAACGTCGAGTTTGTTAACTCTATTTCGCAAGACGTTAACTGGCTGGGTTTTCAATGGAGTGGCGATGTACGCTATTCGTCAGACTATTTTGACGCCTTGTATGGTTACGCGGTTGAATTTATTAATAAAGGTTT
>Ga0100394_1001006_pt1 | contig 23423 bp, 22 predicted proteins | sample CryGeymeta201518_FD_81549 | JGI IMG/M metagenome (GOLD analysis project Ga0100394, IMG submission 81549) | Groundwater microbial communities from Crystal Geyser aquifers in Utah, USA - Crystal Geyser metaG 2015-18 | ecosystem: Environmental > Aquatic > Deep subsurface > Groundwater | place: USA... | reverse complement strand
GAAGGGACCAACAACAAAATCAAAACATTGCAGAAGCAGGCATATGGTTTTCGTGATACGAACTTCTTCAAGCTGAAAATCTATGCCCTTCATGAAACAAAGTACGCTTTAGTCGGATGAACCAGATTTTCTGGGGCTTGGCGTACCGAACAGAATATCAGAGATCTCGGTAGCGATCATCGATCCAGCCCAGCCATCGGCCAGACATGTGCGGGCACTGTGCAGCATGGTGTTGGCGGCATCGTTGTCACAACCCATATGAGTGCGGTGCATCATTTCGGCAATCTCACGATCAACACCACGGGGGGTGATGCCAAGATTGCGCCAAATTTGCTTTCGTTTTTCCGGAACCCGGCAGGCAAAAGAGAGCTCCTTGCGCAGGCTGCCAAAGTTTGAATAAAATTCAGCGCTTAAATCCTTGGCAATATCAAGGATTGGCCGCCCTTTGGTGGCAATCCCCAACTCATTGGCAATGCGGAGCAGTTTGGTCTCATCCTTAATAGTGTAATCCTTGGTGAGTCCGTGGGCCACGTTATACAGGGCCTCAATACAGTCACGGCCATGGTCGGAATGGCCGGCAGCGCCTCCGGCCACAAAGCGGCCAAAGTTGCGGGCAACGATCACATCGGCATCGGCACCGCAGACCCCCAAGGGGGCTTTTTTGCTGATCCGACACGGCCCCATGGTACAGTTTCGGCAGGAAAGGCCGCTTTCACAGAATGTACAGTGAGGAGTCTGATGCTCCAAGCGGTCCCAAGCGGTCTCAACCCCGTCTCGTTCCGCCTTGCGCAGCATCTGGCGGGCATCATCCCAAATCGATTTTTCATCAATAGGGTTTTTAGCTGTTGCCATTACATCCTCCTTTCGTGATAGGTAGTAATGTCGAACAAATTATTATCCGTTTTCAGTATAGCACTTCCAGTGTTTGACACCTCCCAAAAATCTGGTCCTGGTACCGGGCTAAAATTGGGAGGTCTAAAACTGGCTGGCAGCCCAGCAGGCGGCGGTTTTATGCAAAATCCTATGAAACATTCCTGTCGTTTGTTTAAACGCACTCATTACTCGTCGCCCCGGCACTTTTCATTTTTAAGAGTGTATTTCCCGGCATAGCCCCTGGGGGTCACCATGAAGTCATGCCAGGTGAAGGTTGACGAATTACCGATGATGACACAGGACTGCATGGTGATTTCGGCGTCGAGCATGTTGGCCAGGGTGGTCAGGGTGACGGTTTCGTTGTCTCGGGTGGCACCGGTTACGATCCCCACCGGTGTTTCTGGTCCGCGGTGGTTGAGGATGATCTCTTGGGCCTTGCCGATATGCATGGTCCGTTTTTTGGATTTCGGATTGTAGAGGACGATGACGAAGTCGGCTGCCGCGGCGGCGGCCAGGCGTTTTTCGATGAGCGGCCAGGGGGTGAGCAGGTCCGAGAGACTGATGGCGGCGAAATCGTGCATGAGTGGCGCGCCCAGTCGGGCGGCGCAGCTATTCAAGGCGGCAATGCCTGGAATGACCTCGATGGGCATGTTGTCGCCCCGATCCCTGGCCATCTCGAAGACCAGCCCGGCCATGGCGTAGATGCCGGGGTCGCCGCCGGACACCAGGCTCACGGTTTTGCCGGCCGCCACCATTTCCAGGGCCTGGCGGCCGCGGTCCACCTCCTTCATCATCTGCGAGGAGATCACCTCCTTGCCGGCCAGCAGATCCGGGATCAAATCCAGATAGGTCTGATAGCCGATGATGACATCGGAGGCGGCCAGTGCTTCGCGAGCCGCCGGGGTGATATGTTTCAGGCCTCCGGGGCCGGTGCCGACAACGTAAAGGGTGCCCGGGCTATCGCTATGGTGACGTCCTTGCATTTCATCTTCCTGACTATGAGGTTATCGCCGCCGGCGCTGCACAGGGCTGCTGGTTCAGCCACGCCCACCGCACCGGTGGCGCGCAGCACTGCCTCCGACCAACTGACGCCGGCGATGGCGTTGAGTTGCTCTTTTCCGTAAAAATCGATGGCCAGTCCCTGGCTTTCAGCAAAGGCCAGCAAACCCTCCTCGTCATTCTTTAAATCTATGGAGGCGAGGTTGCGGACCGCCAGTTCGGACATGTTGTTGTTCGCCAATGCCTCGTTAAATGCCGCTTCGATCTGCTCCCGGCCGGTGCCCCGGTTGCAGCCGATTCCCACCACCAGGTTTCTGGGTCGCAGGAGGAGCATGTTTTTCGGCCATCCGCCGAGCCGGGCCGAGACAATGCAGTCGGCGTCATCCGGCCCGTTGGCGAGGATGAAGTCCTCCGGCAGGCTGTGAACCGTCACCTCGGCATGGAGCCGCAGACTGCCATGATTGACCAACCTGGCGCTGGCCTGGGTCAGCAAACGATCATCCTCCGCCACCAGGTCCTGTTGCCGGGCCCAGAGGTCGAGGGCGGTGTGGCCTGAAATGTCCGAAGCGGTGGTGATTACTGCTTGCCCTCCGGTGATCGCGGCAATGTGGTGCGCCAGTTTGTTGCCGCCGCCTAAATGGCCGGACAGGAGGCTGACAACGAAGCGGCCGGCCTCGTCCAGCACCACCACGCAGGGGTCGGTTTTTTTGCCCTTGAGCAGTGGGGCGATGAGCCGCGCCACGATACCGGCGGCCATGATGCACACAAAACCGTCGTATTCCAGCCACAGGCTGGACAGCCGTTGGGCGAGTCCGGTGCGCTCGACGATTACCGCGGCGTTGGGCAGGGCTTTGGCAATAGAGGCCGCCAGCTTGTGGCCGCCGTCGGTCACCGCCAGGATGGCGATCCGTCTCGGTTTGGGCTCAGGTCTGCCGGTAGCCATGGGCAAAATCCTTGTCGTAAAGTCTGGAAACCGCTTCCAGGTCACCCTGGCCGAATACCTTGCCCACCGCGATAATCGCGGTCTTGGTGATCCCGGCACCCTTTACCGTGGCCGCGATGTCGGCCAGGGTGCCGGTGACGATCCGTTCCTCGGGCCAGGAAACCTTTTCCACCACTGCCACCGGGGTATCGGCCGGGTAGCCGCCCTGGCGGAGATCCTCCACCACCTGGTCGATCATGCCCACGCTGAGCAGGATCAGCATGGTGGCCTGGTGCGCGGCCAGGCTCGCGAGGTCCTGGCCCGCCGGCACCGGGGTGCGTCCGGCCCGCCTGGTGATGATCACGGTCTGCGATACCTCGGGCAGGGTAAGCTCTACCTGCAGGGCGGCGGCGGTGGCGGTGGCAGAACTGACCCCCGGCACCACCCGGTAGGGGATGGTCTGTTTGTCCAGTTCCCGCATCTGTTCCTTGATGGCCCCGTAGATGGCCGGATCGCCGGTGTGCAGGCGCACCACCTTTTTGCCGGCCTGCCAGGCGGTGGCCATGAGGGAGATGATTTCATCCAGGTGCAGGGGGGCGGAATCATGGACCTCGGCGGCCAGGTCGGCCACCAGGGCCCTGGGCACCAGGCTGCCGGCGTAAATCACCAGGTCGGCCTCGCGCAGCAGGCGCCACCCCTTGACGGTGATCAGTTCCGGGTCGCCGGGCCCGGCGCCGACGAAGTGGATGGAATTGGCGGCAGGCATCTCGCTCATGTCTTTCTCACGATTACGGTGGAGAAGTAGTGGAGTTCCTCCCTGGCCGCCACGGTCAGGTCGCGCCGTACCCGCTGGTCACGCTGGCTGGAGCGTTCCACCAGCACCGCCTTGTCCAGCAGATCGAGTTCGGTAAGCAGGGTGACCACCTTGTCCATCACCCGGTGCACCTTCATGAGCACTACGGTGTCGAATGATTGCAGGGTTTCGCGCAAGCGGCCGTTTTCAAAGGTGGCCGGGATAACCACCAGTCGGTCGTCGCCCAGGCAGAGGGGCTGGCCCGCGGCTGCCGCCGAGGCGCCGATGGAAGAAACCCCTGGGACAATGGAGATCGATAATTGGGGCGCGGCCTTGAGGAGAGTGTCGCAGACGTAGAAGCCGGTGGAGTAGATGGCTGGATCGCCCAGGGTCGGAAAGGCGACGTCCCAGCCCTGGTCGAGTTTGTGCAAGATGGCCCGGGAGGCGGTCTGCCAGGCCGCTTGTACCTCAGCATCCGGTTCTTCGCCCATCTTGATCTTCTTCATGGGAAAATGGAGTTTCATGATCTCCTTGCCGTGGGTGGCAACCGTGCCGGCCAGGATGGAGAGCGCCGTGCTCTCGCCGTTTTGATGCGCCTTGGGCACGAACCACACCGGGCATTTTTCCAGGAGGCGCACCGCCTTCAGGGTCAGCAGTTCGGGGTCGCCCGGACCCACGCCGATTACGTAAAACTGTCCTCTCATCTTTTCCCCACCATAATGGCTATCGGATTCATGGTTGTTTGATCTCCGGCCGGATACTTGCTGCGGCGTATCGTTATCTCAGTGATGCTGACCTGCAGTCCCTGATCGTGCAGCAGGCGTGGCGCCGCTGTTCGGGTCTTCTCAATGACCCCGTTCACCACCACCCTGCCGTCATCCTTGAGTCGGGTGGCAACGGTCGCGATGATCCCGGCCAGGTTGCCGCCGCCGCCGCCAACAAAGACGCGGTCCGGGTCTGGCAGGTTGAAGAGGGCCTGGGGTGCCACGCCGGCAATGATGGTGATATTGTACGCCCCGAATTTTCTGCAGTTGGCGCGGATATTGGCCAGTTCGTCCGGGTGGCGCTCCACCGCATAGATTGTGAGTTCCGGGTTGAGCCGCGCCGCCTCCAGGGAGATCGACCCGCTGCCGGCGCCTATGTCCCAGAAAACTCCCTGTGCCGGCAAGCGCAGCTGGTGCAGGGTGGCGGCCCGCACCTCGTCCTTGGTGATCAACCCCCGGCTGTGGCTGATTTCCTTTTCCGGTAAGCCGAAGATCGGCTCGCTTCCTTGCAGGACCGGTCTGCTCAGCAGCATGACATTGAGATCGCTGAACTCTCCAGGGGCAATCTCGGCCAGCCCTCCCCTGGTGATCTTTTCATCCGCCTGCCCAAGATTTTCACCCACCCAGACGGTGTAGGCGGCCAGAAGTTCGTCATCCTCGATGGCCCGGCAGGTGTCGATAACTGCCTGGGCAATGACCGCTGGCGAGTTGGTCCGGTCGGTGAAGCAGAAGACCTTGACGTGTCTCATGATTCGAGCGGCTAGAGTATCGTCACGCCGGCCGTGGAAGCTTAAGAGCACGGCATCATCCCACGTCTCCTTGAAGCGGCCGCATGCGTACTGCATGGCGGAAAGGGCCGGGATGATCTCCAGCCGCTCAGGGCCAAAGCGGTTGATCAGGGTGCGGCCGATGCCAAAGAACAGCGGATCACCGCTGGCCAGTACTGCTACGTCCATGCTTGCAAGGCGTTCTTCGATGGTTCCGAAGGTCTCCTGGATCGGGGTCATGGGCAGGAGGTCATGATGCAACTCGGCGGCCAGTTGGTGGTAGCGTTCGCTGCTGACCACGCAGCCGCAAGCCGAGACCAGATGGCGCTCCGCCGCGCCCAATTGGTCACCTGGGGGTACGCCGATCAGGAATATCTTATACATTCGCCACCACCTTGGTGTTGGCTTCCACCAGATATACCGAGACCAACAGTCCCGAGGTTTGCTCGGCAAATTCCTTGGCCGCCCCGCAGACGGCGGCGATGATATCCTGCCTGTCCATACCGGTCAAACGGGTATATATTTCCCGGGCCGTGTTGACCCCCGCAAGGTTTGCCAACACCTCGGCTTGTACCCCTAGGGTGCCAAGAAAACGCACCGCTTCAGCGGCCTCCAAGGCGCCGTGCCGGACATGGGTCTGGGGGATGCCCATGGCCGCCTTCATCACCTTGGCCCACATCCCGGCCAGATGGATTTTCTTGAAACCTTGCCGGGCAGCCGCCCGCAGGGAAAACTCCAGATAGTCGCCCATCATGGCATAGGCCTCTTCGGGTAGAGCAAGGAGTTGCTGCGCCCCCCGTTCCGAGGTGCGGCCGGTGGACAGCACCACCTCGGTAATGCCGGCGGCCCGGGCCACTGCCATGGAGGCCTCGATGGTGGCGGTCCAGGCCGCGGCTGAAACCGGGTGGACAATGCCGGTGGTCCCGAGGATGGACAGGCCACTGACAATGCCCAGGCGCTGGTTCAGGGTCTTCTTGGCCAGTTCCTCGCCGGCCGGCACCGAGATGACGATCTCGAATCTATCGGTGACGTTTTCCTGGTCAAGGGCCTCGGTAACCGCCTCTTGAATCATCCGGCGCGGTACTGGATTAATCGCCGGTTCGCCGACCGGTACGGCCAGTCCTGGCTTGGTTACCGTGCCCACGCCTTGGCCGCCGCAGATGATCAGCCGCTTATCATTTTTGACCGGAACGCAATTTCCAGTGATCCGATGATTGTCCAGTCGTCGAGCCGTGGCGACGATCTCGGCGCCGTTAGTCACATCCAGGTCGTCACCGGCATCCTTGACCACCGAGGCCAAGGCCCACTGCTCGGCAACAACACAGCGGCAGAGTGCAAATTCCACCCGGCTCGCGTCCGGCAAGGGGATTTCCACTGTTGCCAGCGCCTGGCCGGAGAGCAGGGCCTGGGTGGCACCCTTGGCGGCCGCGGCCGCGCAGGCGCCGGTGGTATAGCCGGAACGCAACCGTTTGGCCATCTACTCGTTCTCCATTGCCAGCCGCAACAGGGCATTGACCATGGCCGCGGCCACCGGGCTGCCGCCCTTGCGGCCTAAAGTGGTGATAAAGGGATACTCTTTGCCGGCCAGGATCTCCTTGGACTCGGCGGCATTGACAAAACCAACCGGCACGCCGATCACCAGGTCCGGTGCCCATATCCCCTGGTCAATCATCTCCATGACTTTTAACAGGGCGGTGGGGGCGTTGCCGATGGCGACAATGCCAATGTTCCGGGCAACGGCCTGGGCAATGGCCACCTCGGAGCGGGTCAGCCCCTTGGCCCTGGCCTCGGTCGTCACCTCTGGGCCGGCTACCTGGCAGCAAACCTTGCCACCCCAGCGGCCCAGTATGGCTTTACTGATGCCAGCGGCCACCATGTTGACGTCGGTGAGCACATTCTTGCCGCCTTGGATTGCCCGGATGCCGGCGGCAATTGCCTCGGGATGAAAACAGATATTTTTGGCAAAGGTAAAGTCGCCGGTGGCGTGGATTACCCGTCGGGCCACGGCGAATTGGCCGGGATCGAAGTCGGTCGGGCCCAGTTTCGACTGGATGATGCGAAAGCTCTCGGCCTCAATCTCCTCGGGTTTGACCTTTTGCAGGATTACATTCATAAACATTGCTCCTGGCAGTTCCGGATAAACTGGGTTGCCGCCTGGGGATTAAACCCGAAATACAGATGCAGGTAGCCGCCCAGGGTGTTGTTGATCAGGTAACCTTCACCTTGACCATCGGCCAGTCGGTAAGCCCGGTTAATCTCCCTCGGCATGGGATCGATTTCCGAGTAATGAAACTCGTGGCCTCGCATGACGGTGCCGGCCGGACCGAAAAGGGTTGGCGCGGTCATGGTTGCTTCCCGGTAGCCCAGGCTGGATCTGCCTTTTTTCATCCGCGCTTTTACCGGATAGACCCCGGCCATGGGATGAAAACGGTCATCCAGAGCGATGATCCCTTCGGTGAGGTACATGAAGCCGCCGCATTCGGCATACAGCGGTTTTCCATGCCGTGACCAGTTGCGAATCGCCTCCCGCATGGCAATATTGTTTGCCAGCTTTTCGGCATGAAGCTCCGGGTAGCCGCCGCCCAGGTAAATGCCGGCGATGTCCCCGGGCAATGCCGCATCGCTGAGCGGGCTGAATGCCACCAACTCGGCCCCGGCCCTGGTCAGTAACTCCAGGTTATCCTCATAATAAAAACAGAAGGCCGGGTCACGGGCCACGCCGATGCGTACCCTGGATTTTTCGGGCTTTGTGGTGGACGGGGCGGGCGTCGCTACGGTCGGGCTGCTGGTTGCCAGAGCCAGGAGCCGTTCGAGGTCGATATGGGCTGCCACCGTGTCGGCCAAACTGTTGAGATTCTCATCACTGATCGGCGCTTCCTTGCCCATGTGCAGACCCAGATGGCGTTCTGGAATATTAAAGGCCGTATCCCGGGGCAGGTAGCCCAGGATCTCGGCCCGGCAATGGCCCTTGATGGTGCCGGTTAACAATTCCAGATGGTGGGGGCTGCCCACCCGGTTGAGGATAACCCCGGCCAGGCGCAGATCCGGGTCTAGCTCCTCAAAGCCCTTGACCAGAGCAGCCACGCTTTCAGCCATGGAGCGCACATCCACCACCAGCACCACCGGCAACCCCAGAGCCTTGGCCAGGGAAGCGCTGCTCGATTCGTTGCCGTCAAAACAACCCATCACCCCTTCGATTATCGCGATGTCGGCCTCGGCGCTGTGGCGGGCAAAGCATTGCCGCACAAAGGGCATGCCGCTCATCCACAGGTCCAGATTGCGGGAGAGTCTGCCGGTGACCAGTTGGTGCAGGGTTGGGTCGATGAAGTCCGGCCCGCACTTGAAGGGCTGCACCATGAGTCCCCTTTTGCGCAGGGCGGCCATCAATCCCAGGGTAACCGTGGTTTTGCCGGCCCCGGAGTGGGTACCGGCGATCACGATGCCCCGTATGTTGTTTGTTTTTAGCTCCACTTCGTCCTCAGTTAGAGGTTTTAAAATAATTCGGATAAAGCAACTCGCCAATCTGGTGCATCCCGTCCAGCAATCGCATGGTGGGGCGGGATACCAGGCGTTCGTCGATCAGATACACCTTGTTCTCCCGCACCGCCTTGATGGCGGCAAACCCCGGCTCCCTGACGATGGTATCAATATCGATTATGTTCATGGCCCCCTTCTGGGCCAGGAAGACGTCGATCTCTGCGGCCTTGGCCATGATGGGCTCCTTGCCGTAGGCGGCGATATTGGTGCTGCGCACCTGCTCGGCATCCGTGGCGATATTGACCCCGCCGGCCGAGGTAAGGGCGAACATGGCCATGCTCTCTGGGGTAAAGGTCTTCATCTTGGCGTGGATCGATTCGAAATATACGCGTTGCCGGGCCGTGGCTGGAATACCGGTCACGATCTTTTCGATCTTGGCATATTCTTCCTTGAAGTGTTGCACCATACTGTCGGCGGCTTGTTCCCGGCCGGTCAGGACCCCCAGGGTGTGCCAGTAGGCGAAGGTCTCGTCGATATTGGCTGGCTGCAGGGAGACCACGGTGATCCCGGCCTGTTGCAGTTTTTCCACCAGATTGGCATTGCTGCGCTCGATCATGGGTCGGACCAGCACCAGGTCTGGCCGGGCGGCCAGGAATTTCTCCGCGTCGCCCCGGTAATCGAAGGTCTCTTTCTTAAGGGCCTTGGGAGGATAGTCTTCACTGTTGGAGACCCCGATGATCTCGGTATCGAGCCCCAGGCTGAAGAGATTTTCAGTGTGGGCGCCGTACAGTGAGATGATCCGGGTGAATGGTTTAGTCACCTCGATGGTGCGCCCGGTGGTGTCGATAATGGCGGTTGCCTGGGACGATGCGCTAGTCCAGCAAAACATCACTAAAATAATGCATAAAAAATATCGCATAACTTTAATTTCCATAATGAAAGGATACCTGCAATTTATTGCTGAATTCATCTAAAGCCACCCGGCTTTCTACTCCGAACACCTCGCCGATGTTACGCGGCGTCAAAGTTTCATGGGTGGGGCCGGTGGCGGAGATCCTGCCCTGGTTCATGAAAATCATGATATCGCAGTAAGCGGCGGCCAGATTCAGGTTGTGGATCACCGCGATCACCGTGTCACCCTGCGCTTGCACCCGTTTTTGAGCCACGTTGAAGATCTCCATGGTGTGGTTGATGTCGAGGTTAGAGGTGGCCTCGTCGAGCATTAGCACCGGGGTTTGCTGGGCCAGGGCCCGGGCCACCACCACCCGCTGTTTTTCGCCGCCGGAAAGCTCGGTGACCAGACGATTCTGGAAATGTTCGATGCCGATGGCAGCCATGGCCTGCTCGGCAATGGCCAGGTCTGTGGCCGAAACCGCGCCGAAACGCGGCAGGTAAGGGTGCCTGCCCATGAGCACCACCTCCAGCACAGTGAAGGCGAAGTGGATGGCAAAGTCCTGCGGCACCAAGGCCAGGTGTCGGGCCAGTTCCCGGCGGCCGTAATTTGCAAGCGGCCGGTTGTTGAAACGTACGGTGCCCGCGGCCGGGTGGTGGTTGCCCATCAGGAGGTCGAGCAGGGTAGACTTGCCGCAGCCATTGGGGCCGACCAGGCCGTAAAAACGGCCAGGCGCCAGCTTCAGGCTCAAGTCCTCCAGCACGGTTTTTTCGCCGTAGGCAAAGGAGAGCTTTTCAATAGCAAAGCCGGCCTCAGCCATGGATCGCCCCCCGTTGCCGCCTGCGGAAGATATAGCAGAAAAATGGCCCGCCGATCAGTGCGGTGAGCACGCCAATGGGCACCTCGGTTGGCAGAATCGCCCGGGTTATGGTGTCGGCGATCAGCAGCAGCAGGCCGCCGGCCAGGGCCGAGACAATGGCCAGGTTGCGGTTGTCCGGCCCGATCAGAAAGCGGATCAGGTGCGGCACGATAAGGCCGATAAAGCCGATAATGCCGGAGACCGAGACGCAGACCGCCGCCACCAGCGAACCGGTGATCAGGAGAATCTTGCGGACCCGGGCCGTTTCCACCCCCAGTGAATCCGCAGCGCGGCCACCAAGCGACATGATATTGAGGTCGCGGCCGTAATAGATGGCCACGCCAAGGCCGCTCAGCACCGCGCCCAGAACCACGGCCACGTCGGTCCAGGTCTTGGAGGCGAAGCTGCCCATCAGCCAGTAGATGATCATCCCCACCTGTTCATCGGCCATGTATTTCATGAAACTGATGCCGGCGGCCAGGATGGCGCCGACGATCACCCCGGAAAGGATCAGGGTGTTGGCCGACATCTGGCCGTTGAACGAAGAGAGGTAGAGCACCACGAACAGGGTGGCCAGGGCGCCGGCAAAGGCGCTAAAGGGGACCGAGTAGATACCGAACAGGGTCAGATTGGCGATCAGGGCCAGTGAGGCGCCAAAGGCGGCCCCTGAGGAGATTCCCAGGGTGTAAGGGTCGGCCAGGGGATTCAGCAGAATGCCCTGGAAGACAACGCCGCAGACTGCAAGTCCGGAGCCGACCAGCAGGGCGGTGAGAATCCGTGGCAGTCGCACGTCCATGACCACATAGGAGAACATTGGATCAAGGCCGGTGATGAGTGAGGTGTCACCGCTCAGGCGGGCCGCGATTACCCGCACCACCTCGGCCACCGTAATCCGGATATAGCCCATGCCGGTCGCAACAATGACCGCCGTCACCACCGCCGCCAGTAATACGACCGTCAGCGTCGGATAGCGGATGGAGCTACGGGCATTTCCTGGCGCACCCCAATGTTCCGACATGTTACTCAATCTCCAGACCCCGATCCCTCGCCGCCTCGCGGAGATGGGTGACAAAGATCTCGGCAAATGCCGGGTTTTCACCCAAGCCCGTGAGATCGATTTCCACCGCGATACCGTTGCGTGTAAGGACGTTTTGCCAAGCGTCCGGCTCAGGGCCGGTCATGTCATTCTTGGCGTGATCGCCAGCCACGGTCATCAATGGTTTCAGATAGACCTTGGCGACTCCGTCGTGCTTGAGATCCCGTAACACCAGGTCCAGGGCCGGAAAGCCTTCCACCACGCCGACATAGGTTTTTGTGTCGGGATATAGGACGCGCATCACCTCTTCGAACTCGACATAATAGCCGGTCGAGTAATGTTCGTTGCCGTGGGCCATGTAGACCAGGGCCGCACTCCGCCTTTTTGCCTCCTCGACATCCGGCGCCAGGGCCTTGGCGGCAAGCTCAAGGTCGTGGCGGTATTCGTGGTCAATACCGGGTGCGCCCAAGGCCGGCCGGCCAATAACGATCTTCCGGAAGGGCATGTTGCGGGGTTTGACCGTTTTGATGCTGTTCAACCCATCCACATAAGCCACCAGGTCGGCAAATTCCTCGCCGCTGGCGATATGGGTCGGCTGCACCAGGATATAACCGAACCCCTCATCCTGCAGGTTGGCAATGGCAGCGAGCACCCCCTTGACCTGCAAAATTTCGGGCGGCACCTCGGGATGCTGGACACGATACTCGGGGTCGTTCAAGCGTTTCCGCCAGATCTTGCGGATGATGTTTGAGGTAAATGCTAGTTCCACCCGGGTTTTGGGAAAGGCCTTCCGCACCTGCTCGCGGATGGCGAGGATGCCAGCCAGGGCGTCCGGGTGGCTGGTGCCGAAGACGGCGAGCACAATGGCTTTATCCTCGGACGGTTTGGTCTGGCCGACATGCGGCATTGCCAAGATAAGCAGCAGGATAAGCAAGACATGTTGAAGCACTCGCTTTTTTTGCATCAGTCAATCCTCGATTTAAATACTTGTAAAGTAATATCCTATGCCGATCACGATAATGCTGCCGATCCGGAAGGCCTGGCCGTAGCCGACCAGTTGCATGGCCAGGCGCGGGCTGAAGATTCCGGCGTAATATGGAAACTGGTGGCGGATGGTGCGGACCGGCGAGGCCAGGACATTGCCCACCAGCAAGGCCAATACCACCTGTCGTTGTGAAAGGGTGCCGGCCTCAAGCAGGGCGCCGGCCGCGGCGAGTCCGGCGGCAAATTCGGCTGCCACATGGGCCGCTACGATCCCGAAGCTCCGGGGATCAAGCCAGGAGAGCAGCGTCAGATGGTCGGTCAAGAATCTTTCGAGCCAGGCAAAGAGTCCCAGCCGGTTCAGAAAGTAGATGGCGGTATAGATCGGCACCGTGTAGAGGAGAATCTTTTTGATCCGCTTGCGGAAACGGGTCCAGGCCTTGTCGAGGGCCGCATGAACGCTGAGCCGTTTGGGCACGGCCGGGGCAATCATGGCGTCGGCTGATGTTTGTGGGGCAAGTAGGAGCCGGCCGGCTATCAGGACCAGGACGGTGCGCAGGATGGCGGCCAGCAGGGTAAGGCCCACATAGAGAAAGGCCGCGCCCTTGATCAGCGGTGCAGTAAGGAAAAAGACAGTTGGCAGGTGGAGAAAATAGTTAGGCAGGGTGTTAAAGAGATTGGCCAGCAGCAACTCTCGCCGCGTAAGCCGGCCTTGATCAAAGGCCTCGGCCAGCATGGTGTTTGAGGTCACTCCGGAAACAAAAGCCATGGAAAAGCTGGCGCCGACCGTTTCGGAGAAATTGCCGACCCGGATCAGCGGGGCCGCGAGAAGGGCGGCGGCTCTTGTCCAGTTGAGGGCCTCGATAAAGTTGCCGACCAGGAGCCCCAGGGAGACGTTAAATATCAACTTGGCAAGGGGCCAGCCCAGGCCGTGCCATAATTGTGGTAAGGTTATCGAAACGTCCATATCACGCTGTCCTGAAAAGGTGCTGAAGATCGGCTTGCCTTGGACAAAAAAAATCCCGGATCGAAAAAATCGATCCGGGAAAGCCCTTTATATCCTGGAACTGGTCGCCATATCTTCTGTCCGCGAAGATAGACGTATGCTCTCAGGCAGGTCTTCTGACTCCCGGATCGTTCTCCTTCCGCGTCTTCCCGTTCATACGAACAGTGACATTTTGCGGAATTCGTCCCCGGTCACAGCGGTGGGCCCGTCCCCGGTTCACACGGGGTTCCCTGTTATGCTCGTTACGAGCGCCTGAGAATTAACTCTTGGTCTTGTTACCCGATTTCCAGATAATGGTCAAGGAAAGGCTGTGAACCCGGTTGCGCCTCAGCCCCGTTTGTCGTTGCTGATATCCTGGCTGAACAGTGCTGAACCACGTTGCATGGCGCAGAAGTCACCGCACATGGTGCAGGTCTGGCTGTCGCCGGGGGTGCGGTCGGCGCGGATCTGGCGGGCCTTGTCCGGGAACATCAGGAGGTCCATGTGTTCGTCCCAACGCATGTCGCGGCGGCTTAAGGCCACCATTTTTTCATGGTTGCGGCGTTCCGGGTACTTGGCGATGTCGCCGATTCTGGCGGCCAGGCGGGTGACCCGCACCCCTTCGCGCACATCATCTTCATTGGGCAGGGCCAGGTGCTCGGCCGGGGTGATGTAGCAGATCAGGTCGGCGCCGTAGCGCGTTGCGCTGGCTGCGCCGATGGCGGCGGTCACGTGGTCGTAACCGGCCCCGGAATCAATGGGCAGCGGCCCCAGTACATAGTAGGGAGCATTGCCGCTCATCCGTTTCTCCAGAATAATATTGGCCTCGATCTCATCCAGGGGGATATGGCCCGGGCCCTCGACCATCATCTGACAGCCCAGGTTGCGGCCGATCTCGGCCAGCTCGCAGTTGATGATCATCTCGGCCATCTGGGCCCGGTCGTGGCTGTCGTGGATGGCCCCGGCCCGGATGCCGTTGCCCAGGGAGAGCACGGCATCGTATTTTTTCATCAACTCGCAGACCCGGTCGAACTGCTCGTAGAGCGGGTTTTCCTTGTTATGGTGTTCCATCCACGAGACCATGAAGGTGCCGCCCTTGGAGACCAGGCCGCCGTAACGGTAGCCCTGCTTGCGCAACCGTTCGATGGAGAAGCGGTTGATGCCGCAGTGGATGGCCATGAAGCTCATGCCGTCGTTAAGTTGCCGCTCAATGAGTTCAAAGAGGTACTCGGGGTCGAGCTTGTTGGGATCCTTGTGTTTTTTTGCCGCGTCGTGGAAGGCCTGATACAGCGGAACATTGCCGATGGGCAGGTTGCAGGCCGCCATCACCTCGCGCCGCACCAGGTCGAGATCGCCGCCGGTGGAGAGTTCCATCAGGGTGTCAGCCCCTTCCTGCTCGGCGATCCGTGCCTTGCGTTTTTCAAGTTCAATGTCACAGATATCGCTGGAGGTGCCGATGGAGGCGTTGACCTTAGTGCGCAACCCTTTGCCGATGCCGCAAACCTTCTGGTGCGGCCGGTTGGGGTTGTTGGGGATGACGATTTCACCGGTTGCCACCCGCTCCCTGATGGTCTCGGGGGCAAAGTTTTCTTGTTCGGCGACCTTGGTCATCTGAGGGGTGATGATGCCGGCTTTGGCTTGTTCCAGTAAGGTTTTCATTGTGTCTCCTTGGTGTGTGGGGATGAATATTTTTAGGTTGCGTATTGCCCTTCAGGGCATAAAAAAACCGTGCCACAGGCATACACCTGCGGCACGGTTGTCTTTGGGCAAAACAGCCATCTGATATTTGTTCCCTGGCAGGTCTTCTGACTCACAGATCATCCCGCTGGCCGCGCCTTCCCATCCTAAAATTCCGGACAGTGACAAAATGCGGTTGCAGTCCCTGTTTACAGCGCCGGCCCAGCGCTCCCGATTTGCACGGGATTCCCTTTTCAGCGGTGCAGTGATGCAGCCGCCACCAGGGGAACATGGGTAGTAATTACATAGCGTTGATCAAAACGATATGGTTCCCTCCAGGTAGCAGACCGCCTGGCCTGAGATAAGGATGCGGTCGCCGTTGTCTTGGCAGAACAGGTCGCCGCCCCGGGCCGAAAGCTGCAAGGCGTGGAGACGGTCTTTACCCAGGATTTTTTTCCAGTATGGGGTCAGGGTGCAATGGGATGAGCCGGTGACCGGGTCTTCATCAATTCCGAGACCGGGGGCAAAGAAGCGCGACACAAAGTCGGAGTTTTTGCCAGGCGCAGTAACGATCACCGCCCGGCAATCGAGTTGCTTAAGTAAATCGAAATCCGGGGTTATATTGAGGATATCCTCGGCGGATTCATACACTGCCAGATAATCCGCTGCCTTTAAAACTTCGATTGGTTTACGCTGCAATCCTGCAAGTAAAAGGGGCGGCGGTTGGCAGGCCATGGCCGGGCGCGCCGGAAAGTCCAGAGTCAGCCGGTCTCCTTCCTTGAGCACACTAAGTTCACCGCTTATCGGTGATATAAAGCGCAGCTTAGCGGAGATAAAATCTCTGAAATTTGCCAGGACAAAGCCGGCGGCCAGGGTCGCATGGCCGCACAGGTCGATTTCCACGGTTGGCGAGAACCAGCGAATTTCGTGGGTATCATCTTGGCGGACGAGAAAGGCGGTTTCGGATAAATTATTCTCCATTGCGATATTCTGCAGCAGTGAATCTTCCAGCCAGTTGTCCAGAATGCACACCCCGGCGGGATTCCCCTTGAAGGTATGACTGGTGAAGGCGTTTATGTGGTAGAAAGGAATGTTCATGGCTTACCTTGGTAAACTGTAACGGCCAGGCGGATACCGATAAACAGCAGCCCGGCCAGCAGCGTTGTAATCAGCAGCAGTCGATTTGCCAATAAAATATGCTTGGTCCGCGGGGGATGCTCCGGGTTGCCGATGGTCGGTTTATGCACCAGGCTACCGAAGTAGAAGTTCGAACCGCCCAGTTGCAGGCCCAAGGCGCCGGCCACTGCTGCCTCGCTGTGGCCGGAGTTGGGGCTGGCGTGCCGCAGGCGGTCGCGTTTGAAAATCCGCCAGGCCTGGTTGGTGCCCAGGCGCAGCATATAGGCGGCCGCTACGATGATCAGGCCGGTGATGCGGGCCGGCAGGAAGTTGGCCAGGTCGTCGAGTCGGGCCGCGGCCCAGCCGAACTCACGGTACTTTGCGTTCTTGTAGCCAAAGGTGGAGTCCATGGTGTTCACTGTCTTGTAGAGCAGGGCGCCCACCGGTCCGGCCAGGGCGGCGTAGAAGAGCGGTGCGGTCACCCCGTCGACGATGTTTTCCGCCACGCTCTCGATGCAGGCCCGGGTGATGCCAGCTTCGTCGAGATGTTGCGTGTCGCGGCCGACCATCATGGCCACCCGTTTCCTGGCCAGTTCAAGATCATGATCTTGTAACGCCTGGTAAACCGCCCGGCTGTGCACGGCCAGGTCCTTGGCCGCCAGGCAGGTGTAGAGCAGGATGACGCCGGCCGCCATCTGCAGGGCCTGATTGACCAGCCCCAGGCCGTACAGCAACCCGGCTGTGGTAAAACCGGCAGCGAGCAGCACGATGGTCACGGTCAGCACGCCGGCTGTTTTTTTATGGGTGAAAAGCGCGCGGCAACCTTTCTCGGCCAACAGGGCGAAATTACCCAATAACCGCACTGGATGCGGCAGCCAGCGAGGGTCGCCGCAAAGCTGGTCCAGAATGACGGCCAGGCTGATTTGTAGTTCCAATAACATCATAAGCCCAGCAACCGGTAAATGGTGTTCATATCCATATTGCCACGCACGGTTTCAGCCAATCGGTCAAAGGCCGGTTCCAGGTCATAGATGGCCAGGGGTTTGCCAACGGGTTGCAACCCCCGGCGTTGCCGCAAGCGGTCGATAAACCAGCGCCGGAACTGGTCGGCGTCAAAGATGCCATGCAGATAGCTGCCCCAGATCAGGTCGTTTGGTGTGGCCGCGCCGGCCTCGTCGTTGTTGGCAAAGCGCAGCACCGGCCGGCCGGTGGAGGTGCTCTGGCCGTGATGGATCTCGTAGCCGTAGACCGGCAGGCCTGAGGGCTGGTGGACGCCGGTCTGCCGGGTCAGGGTCTTGTCTTGTTCCAGCACCGTGACCAGGTTGAGCAGGCCCAGGCCGCTGACCAAGGCGTTGTTGCCCGACTCAAGGCCATGGGGGTCGCTGATGGTGTTGCCAAGCATCTGGAAGCCGCCGCAGATGCCGACGATCTCTATGCCTTGGTCAGCCATGCGCTTGATGCAGTCAGCCAGGCCAGTTTGCTTGAGATAGCCCAGGTCGTTGATGACGTTCTTGCTGCCCGGCAGCACAACGACGGCCGTTTCGGCCAGGTTCTTCTCCAGATCGGCCAGGGTGCGGATCACCCGCAGATGCACGTCCGGTTCGCCCAAGAAGGGTTCGAAATCGGTGAAGTTGGAGATATGCGGCAGGTCGATCAAGGCGATTTCCACATGCTCGCCCGTGGGGCGCGGCGCCTCATAGAGGCCGGCCTTATAGCTCACCGAGTCTTCCTCCGGCAGGCCGAGGGGGTGCAGATAGGGGATCACCCCCAGCACCGGCCGGTTGGTAAAGTCGCGGGTATAGGTCAGGCCGTCTTCCAGGAGTTCACGTTTGCCACGGAAGCGGTTGACCACAAAGCCGGCGATCAGGTTGCGCTCCCAGTCGGAGAGCACCTCCATGGTGCCGATGAACGAGGCAAAGACCCCGCCCCGGTCGATATCGCCCACCAGCAGCACCGGGGCCTGGGCATATTGCGCCATCCGCATATTGACGATGTCGTGGTGCTTGAGGTTCACCTCGCCGGGGCTGCCGGCGCCTTCCAGGATAATCCCGTCATAATCGGCGAGCAGCGCGTCATAGGCACGGCAGACCGCCTGCCAGGCTGTGGGCTTATAGGCCACATACTCACTTACTGACATATTGCCCACCGGCCTGCCGTTCACGATCACCTGACAGCCCATGTCGCTCATGGGTTTCAACAGCACCGGGTTCATCCGCACCTCCGGGTCCAGGCAACAGGCCTGGGCCTGGACCACCTGGGCGCGGCCCATTTCCAGACCATCGCGGGTCACATAGGAGTTGAGCGACATGTTCTGCGCCTTGAAGGGCGCCACTCGCAGGCCATCCTGCAGGAGGATGCGGCAGAAGGCGGCGGTGAGCACCGACTTACCGGCATTGGACGAGGTGCCCTGCAGCATCAGGCTGAAGGGTTTGCGAACGGCTTTAACGGGCTTGGTGCCAATCAGGATGGTGGTCAGGGCTGCAATGAGTCGTTGGTTTTCGTTGGTAGTGCGTACCGCCAAGCGGAAGAAGTTGGCGCCGCCATCCGGCAACCCCGTGAAATTGTCGCAGACCCGGATGGCGATCCCGTGGCCAAGCAGGGTGTCGGACAGTTGGCGGGCGGAGAGTTTGTGCTTGGTCAGTTCGACCAGCAAGAAGTTGGCATGCGATGGATAGACCTTGAGGCCAGCGATGTTACTGAGTTCGTTGGTGAGATCTCGGCGCAGTCGGCTGACGCTCTCCCTGGTGCGGTTGCCATATTCCTCGTCCCCAAGGGCCACGATCCCGGCGGCCTGGGCCAGGGTGTTGATGGACCAGGGCAGGATATAGCGGCGGAGCTGGACGGTGAGTTCCGGCGTGGCCGTGGCGAAGCCAAGGCGCAGGCCGGGGATGGCGTAGAACTTGGCGAGCGAGCGGACCACGATCAGATTGGCCAGTTCCGAAGCCATAACGGATTGGCACTCCGGGTCAAAATCGGCGAATGATTCATCCACCACAAAAAAGGTTTGCGGGTAGTCCTTGGCCAGGGTGATCAGGTCGTCATAGTCCGGCACCGCACCAGTGGGGTTGTTTGGGCGGCCGATGAACAACAGATCGCCGGCCTGCGGAATCGATGCAATTTCAGCGGGTTCGATGGCGAACCCATTGGATGACTTCAGGGACAGGGTGATTACCGGCAGCCCGGCAAGTGCCGCGGCCCGCCGGTAATCGGCGTAGCAGGGTTCCGGGATTACGGCCCGTTTTGCCGCCAGAGCCCGGGGAATGGCATAGAGGATCTCGGTGGAGCCGTTACCCATAATGATCCTGCATGGGTCGATTTGATAGCGGTCGGCAATGGCTGTCAGCAAGGCGCTGGCCTCTGGGTCCGGGTAGTGGCTCAGCATATCCCAGTGGCTGCTGATAACCCGGCGCAGATCTTCCGGAGGTCCCAACGGGTTGATGTTGGCGCTGAAGTCCAGGAGGTCCGCGGTGGGGATGCCAGCTTTTTCAGCCAATCTGCTGATATCGCCGCCATGGGTGGCAGTCATCGGCAGATCCCCCCAAGATGGGGAAGGGCAGGCTGGGCAAGCAACAGGAGCGCGGTCAAGGTTTCGGCAAGTTCGCAGGCCGCGCCCAGGGTGTCGCCGGTGGCGCCGCCGATTTTATGCTTGCAATGGACGGTAAAGAGCAGACTGCCCACCATGACGCCGGCCATGGCAACCAGACCGGCCGGCCCGGCCACCAGCCACGCGGTGACGGTGAAAACGGTCAAAGCCCAGGCTGCCGACGGTTTGGCAGCGCCGGCATAGAAGGGCGTGGCCAGCCCCCCTTCCGATCGGGCATAGGGCTGGATCGCGGTCAACAGCACCAGGACGCAGCGGCCGGCCAGGGGCATAAGCAGGGCTGGGATCCAGAGATTCTCTATGGGAAAACTGGCGAGCGCCGCGATTTTCAGGGCCAGGGTCAGGACAATGGCCATGACTCCCATGGCGCCCACGCGGCTGTCGCGCATGATGGCAAGAATTCTCTCCCTGGGTCGGGCGCTGAAAAATCCGTCGGCCGTGTCGGCAAGGCCGTCCATGTGCAGGCCGCCCGAGGCGGCCAGCAGGATCAACACGAGCAGCACGGCAACGACCGGTAGCGGCAAGATGGCGCCGAGCAGCCACGCCGCGCTGGCCGCCAGGGCACCAATCAGCAGGCCAACAATCGGGAAGAACCACAGGCTGCCGGCCAGGGCCTGTTCGTCGGTACCGGTTCGCCCCGGCAAAGGGAGAATCGTGAGAAAACCCACGGCGGCCAGAAAGCGATCCATCATTTACTTGTCGGCCCCGGCCACCTGGGCCTCGGCAAAGGTGGCCACCTCGGTGAGGATGGCGACCGCCGCCTCCACCAGGTGCATGGCCAGGGCCGCGCCCGTGCCCTCGCCCAGGCGCAGGTCGAGGTCCAGCAATGGTGTGATACCCAGATGTTCCTGCATGATGCGGTGGCCAGGTTCCATGCTGCGGTGGGCGGCGATGATGTACTGGCAAACCTCGGGCTTGAGGCTGTGGGCGATGAGCGCCCCGGCCGTGGAGATGAAGCCGTCCACCAACACCGGCTTGCGGTTGGCGGCGCAGCCAAGGATGAGGCCGGCGATCCCGCCGATCTCGAAGCCGCCCACCTTGGCCAGCACGTCGAGACCGTCGGTCGGGTCGGGTCGGTGCAGGGCCAGGGCGGTCTCCACTACCTCGATCTTGTGGTGCAACTGCTGATCATCGAGGCCAGTGCCGCGGCCGCAGAGGGCCGCCACGGTATGGCCGGTGAGGACGGCGGCGATGGCGGTGGAGGGCGTGGTGTTGCCGATCCCCATGTCGCCGGTGCCGAAGAGATCAATCCGGCCGGCCAGCGAGTTCGCCACCTCGATGCCCGCCTCGATGGCCTGCGCGGCCTGATTACGAGTCATGGCCGCCTCCTGTGCCATGTTCCTGGTGCCCATGGCGATTTTTTTATCGATGATCTTGCCGGCTGCGGCAAGTCCCGCCAGATCGGCCGCCACCCCCATGTCCACCACGACCACCTCGGCCCCGGCCAGGCGGGTCAAGGCGTTGATCCCGGCCCCGCCATGCACGAAGTTCATCACCATCTGCGGGGTGACCTCCTGGGGAAACTTGCTCACGCCCTCGGCCACCACCCCATGATCTCCGGCCATGGTAACCACCGCCTTGCTGGTAACCGGCGGTTGGATCGAGCCGGTGATGCCGGCCAGGTCCAGGGCCAGGTCCATGAGCCGGCCCAGGGCCCAGTGCGGCATGGTCAGTTGATCGAGGCGGTCCTTGGCCAGGGCGCGGGCGTTGTGGTCCTGGCCGGTAATGGCGGCAATGGTCTGCTTGAGAAGTTCCATGTCGTGTCCTTGTTATGCTTTGATGGTGATGGGCATGCCGCAGGTGACCAGGATTACCTGGTCGGCCGCGGCTGCAATCGCCTGGTTGCAGCGGCCCACTAAATCACGATAACGACGGGCCATTTCGTTATCCGGGACGATACCCATGCCGACCTCGTTGGTGACGAAGACCATGGTGCCCTGGTGATTGCGGGCCGTGGCAAGCAACTCGCCGGCGCAGCGGTCGATATCGTCCTCATCCATGTCCGGCTGCAGATGGAGCAGGTTGCCGACCCACAGGGTGAGGCAGTCCAGCAGGATGGTGGCCCCCGGGTCGACGCCGCGTATCACGGCTTGGAGGTTCAGGGGTTCTTCCACGGTGTGCCAGTCTCCTTGGCGCCGGTCTGCCTGGTGGCGGGTGATGCGCCGGGCCATTTCTTCGTCAAGGGCGGTGGCGGTGGCCAGAAATATTAGTTGCCCAGGCATGGTTTCACACAGGGCCTGGGCGTGGCGGCTTTTGCCGCTGCGCGAACCGCCGGTGATCAGGATAATTCGCGCCATGTCAGACGTTTTCCTCTGGGCCGAGATTGAGGCCGGATAAAACGCCGCCGCCGTCATACAGGTCGATGATTGTGACCATGGCCGGCTGGATGGCAAAGAGCAGATACTGTTTCCATGCAAGGCCCAGCAGGTGGCAGAGTATGGCGCGGATGACGCCGCCATGGGTGACGGCCAGGATGGTATCGGTCTTGTTGGCGCTCAGCCTGGCCGCGGCGTTCGCCACTCTGTTCTGAAACGAGGTGACGGCCTCGCCACCCGGGAAATGAAAACTGTCCGGCTGGCTGGACCATAGCCGCACCCGTTCAGGGTCAGCGGCGGCGATAGTCTGGAAATCAAGGCCTTCCCAGTGGCCGAAGTCGATTTCACGCAGATCGGGATCATTGAGGATTTGCAGACCAGTTACCGCGCTGATTGCCTCGGCGGTCTGCAGGGTGCGGCGCATGGGGCTGGCGAAACAGACCCCAGGCCTGAACCGGGTCAGATAGGTGGCCAGGCGGTCGGCCTGCTCAGGGCCACGACCGGCCAGGGGGACGTCCGTGGCGCCGATGAATTTACCGGCCAGATCGGGCCCGGTCTCGGCGTGTCGTACCAGTAAGAGTCGTTTTACCATCATTGGTCACAGGCCTGGAGGGTGGCGGTGTTTACGGGTTTTTGGCAAAAAAAATCCCCGGGACCGAAATGATTCGATCCGGGGACATCCCTGCTACCCGAATATCTTCTTGGCATTCCTCACGCCGCGGAGGTCTGCATGCCAGGCACCCGGGTAGGTCTTCTGACTTCCGGTTCGTTCGCCTTCCGCGCCTTCCCGTCCCTAAAGGACAGTGGCAATCTGCGGAAGTTGTCACCGGTTACAGCGGCGGGCCCGTCCCTGATTTGCACAGGGTTCCCTTTTACGCCTCCTTGCGGAAGCACCCAGATGAGCCTTTCTGATACTGAACCGCGGCGGAATTGTCAACGGGAAAAAATCAGCCAAACGTCTTATCCGTCCGATCCGTCATATCGGCCGATCGTCTCTACAACTTGCCAGAGCAAATCAATTCAAGCTTGGGGAAATAGCTTCGATACCGGGTTGCGTCGCGGGTCAGCAAGGTCAGCCCTTCCACGGCGGCATGCGCTCCAATAAAAAAATCAGGCAGCGGGGAGCGGCGGGTGCCACCGGCACGGCGATAGCGCAGAAAACACTTTCCCGCCAGAAAGGCCGCTTCCCATGGCAATGGCCGCCGCGCAAAAACATCATGGGACAGGGCCTCCTCAAGTTCTCAATTTTTCTCTCACTGCCCGCGGGATTGTTACCTGTCCCTTGCTGGTAATGCGCATGGCAATCTCCTGTATTACTTGTAGTAGTATTACTTTGCCGCCGTCGGGAGGTGGTTGTCAATATTCG
>Ga0100394_1001001_pt1 | contig 23460 bp, 17 predicted proteins | sample CryGeymeta201518_FD_81549 | JGI IMG/M metagenome (GOLD analysis project Ga0100394, IMG submission 81549) | Groundwater microbial communities from Crystal Geyser aquifers in Utah, USA - Crystal Geyser metaG 2015-18 | ecosystem: Environmental > Aquatic > Deep subsurface > Groundwater | place: USA... | reverse complement strand
TCTCCTTCTTACTGTCTGCATCTGTGGCAAGGCTGACGAGAAGGGAGAGCAGAACGCGCGCTACATTGTAAGCAATAGACCAATCATGCAACACACCCTATACTAACATTGTACAGGTAAACATCAAATGCAGCACAGCGGCAACCATCCAGATATCATGCTCTTACCTTTCACCTTCATCGGCATCAAAGTAGTGCATGGACGATTCCGAGCCACTCGTAGAACCGCTTTCCGTCACCATCTGAGCATCTTTGAAATCTCCGTCGCCGCTAAGACCGTCGGTGCTAATTCTCTGCCCCCCTGCAATGTGCAAAGCACGTTGGACACGATCTTCATTCGAACTGAGACTGCTGCTGTCACCCCCGTGAGAAGCAGACACATGCACTTCCGCTGCTTCCCATCCCGAAGAAGGTCCTTCGTTATAAAACTCCTCGACGCCGTCGTCTTCGTCTTCGCCAGGAACTTCTTGATCCAAGACGACGATGTAGGGTGAAAACTGAATCGCCCTTTCTGCAGTGCGCTTTTCTTTTTTGCTGCCATTATCCTCGTCTTCGTCGTCGCCTCTCTTGGGTTCCGGAGAAGACATAAAGTGGTCCAAAAAGGCTGCCGCATTTGCGCGTGTATTCGTCATGGTCTGTCTATTCAAAGCGAATGTTTGGCGAGCTTCGTCGGCTGCAAGAATGCGGTCGCGTGCGCAATACTGCCGCAGTTGTTGTTGAGTTTCGTCTTCAACTAGAGCATCCTCATTAATTTCCTCTACAATTTCGTTGGGAGTTGGTTGATCCTCCATGACGACCACAAATGGGGAAAAAGAAATAGAGGAAGTGCGATACGTATTGCTGCTGGTTCTACGAATGTTGGAGCTGTTGTTGCTGTAGTCATGCATGGAATCTGACAATCCGCGTTCGCTCATGTCCAAATCATTGTCACTGATAATTTGTAGACAAGGCAGGTAGGTGGGATTGCATCAATAATGGATTGATAGTCAGGCAAAGGTTAAGAATGTTAAAGCAAGGTTACGTGAGCGAAGGTGCCAATAAAAAGAGGAGGCACATGATGTCCGTGTCCTTCTCCTGGACAAACAAGATGCAGGTCAAAATGGCTCACAATCATCACAAGGTATTAACTATTAACATCATCATCCATTCTTGGAGCACTTACACGTCACGACCAGACCTAGCTCCACGAAATGCACGGACATGATCTAGTGATTGTTGGCTTTGCTCATCGTCGTCATTATGATTGCTGCTACTAATATCCAAGACGGAGTGTCGGCTTTCGTCCATTTCAAAAACTTCCAAATTGTTGTCACGAGAATCGCCTGCTTGTTGAATTCTGCTGCCGCTTCTGTTTCCGCTGAAGAAGAGTCGGTCGTCATTGCCGCTATTGCTATTGCTATCGCTGTCGCTTTCGACGACATCCAAGAGCAATGTCTCGGCCAAACGAGGTTCACCATTGCCTTCTGGGGCGACGGTGTCGGCTTGGTGCAGAGAATCGCTCAAGTGCTGCAACATCATTGCTTCTCGGGACCAACCTCTAGTAGTAGCATTGGTATTGCTACTGTTGTTGTTTCCACTGCGTTGATCTCTGTTGCGGCTGTTCTCACTGCTGCTCGACATGATCGCCAAGGGAAAGGGAAACAGAAAGGGACTCCCAAGCAAGAAAAGGCAAGATGCGATGGATATAAGCCAGGTATTTTTTCCTTCCTTGGACTAAGCTAAAACTTAGAATGCGTCGGTGGTTGTGCAGATAGTTGGTCACTTCGCTGGGTGTAATATGTCAACTTGTACGAGATATGTTGCATGAATTCGGTTTTGTTGAACCAGCTACTCATGGTACAGTACTCTACATCTAAGTTGTGCAGGTAGAAGGTATCATTAGCTACGCCCTTCATTCGGTAATTAACTATGGTACCAGGGTAGTACTGTAGTAAAGTAGCTAGCCTAGTAGTACTACCACTGAGTGGTAGTAGTAAGGTACTACTACTACTCTACTACTAGCTAGTAGCTAGCTAGCTACCAGGTAGTAGTCTAGCTACCATACTAGCTAGCTACTATTAGTAGTACCACTAGTAGTAGCTTCGATTCAGATTTGGCGCGCTCTTGCGGTAAAGTAGCATTCGCACATGTTCACCAAGGAAGTCGCTGTAAGCTGGGTAGGTAATAAGTGGTAATGCGTGACAAATCTATTTAGCGTCCCTTCCAATCGAACAGACGCTCAAGGTCAACTTAATGAATTCTCATTTAATATTTCCGGATAAGACTATGAAACTCCAAGCCTACGACAGATGATCGACAGTACTCGTGATTCACATTTACCATAACCTTCTTACAAGGGCTATGTTACCGGTATTCACAAATTTGAAGAGTTCATTATGACTACTACTAGTACTACTACCAGGTAGCACTACTAGTCTACTGTTCAGGACTCTGTGTCGCAGACACATTCGAACGTTCCCTCGTATGAAATGACCATCAACACTACTACTGTAGACTACTACTAATACCAGGGACCAGGTATCTCGTTAATGCTCATCTCTATTTTTTTGTTTTATCCTTGAATAGCTACTCCTACCTCGAAAGGTGCAGTACTCAAGTATCGAAGTAACACTACAGACAGTATTATTATAATATTATTATTGTCTTAATATCAACTAGACTACTAGACTATATGCCTGCGCGTCCCTCCCCTTTCTCCACCAGGCCCTCTTCCACGCCCTGTTCCTCGGCCACGACCATTGCTTCCTCTAGGCTCTCTCCCTCTCCCTCGCTGCCCTGTTCCTCGACCGCTTCCTTTCGTTCGGTACCGAACGTTGGTGTGGGCACGCGGATTCAACAATATTTGAATGTACTCTTCAGGAGAAACCTGCTTACCAAATAGCTGGTTGGGACCTCGAGTAGGATGGTCCAGACTGGTTTTGATTGTCCCCGTGGTATAGTACCAATCGAGTTTCACCAAAGTACTACCACCATCGCCAGTGACATCGTCGTATATTTTCTCAAAAAACTCAACAAGGCTTGCTTCAATGCTGCCTGTAAAGGTCCAACCGTAATCCACGGGGTCAGGGTAGTCCGCAATAGAAACTCTGGCTTGTCGATAGTTGGGACGAACATCATTGTATCGATTGCTCTTGTCAGCAGCTCCTTGACGTGCGCCTGCGTCATCCTGGCCAGTAGCTGATTGATAAATAGCACGAGAGCGCTGATAAGCACCCTCCAACGTTGATTTCAAAAAGTCCAGTCGATCCATGGCCTCTTCAATGGCTCGCAATTCCTTTTCGTTTTCTTCTCGTTGAATTGCATAGTCGCGCTTGGGATTGGGGTTGTTTTTCCAGCGCTCCTTGCCCAACTTTTGTTTGACTTCATCGCGATCGCTCCACTGTGGAGTCAACTTGTCATAGAGATACTGACGACGTCGTTCAGTAGTTTGGCTGTAGTGCTCTCGTTCCTTGCCAAAAAAGTCAATGGCGATCATAACTACTTCTGCATCATCTGCCAGTTGCTGCATTCGTAATGATTGGGATTCTTGTTGGACCACGGAATGGCTTAGCGCTGCATTTTCCTGGTTCACAAAGAGCCGAGCGTATTCCTCGTCGGCAGCATTCAAAGCCATTTGCAAGCAATTCGCAGCCATGGTATATCGCTCAACACCGTCGGTCCAATATGAGGCATCTCTTTCTCTCCGACGAAGATTTGTAATGCGGGCATGCAATTCACTCAAAGTTGTCAAGATGCGGATCAACAAACGTCTCATCGTCATGAGTTTTCCGTTGTCATCCTCCGGCTCTAGGTGGATGTGGCCACTGCTGTCAACGTTGTCCTCTGGGCCTTTTTCTTCTGCTCTTCTCAGCGAATCTTCGCTATCGGAATCGTCGTCGTCTTCTCCAAAAATTGCGAACGGGTTTTTATTAGCAAACACAGTAGTAGAAGTACGAATAGTTTGAGAAGGCACCATAATTTGGGATGGTGTCATTTCTCGCAATCCCTCGCTCTCTTCCAAAACTCCATCACTATCAAATATGCGCCGCGGTGCATGTCCGGGAACTCGATGCCAATGTTGTCTCCTGGCTTCTAGGTAATCACGTGCCGTTTCCAATACCTGGATTTCCTTGAGGAGAGTATCTTCAGACCTAGCATTTGCCGCTTGTTTGCCAGCATTGGAAATCAAGTCCAGCCATGCCTGGGAAAATCGTTCTTGTGCGTTTGTATCCCCTTTCTTGGTCCTGTTTCGCATGATAGTGAGCTTAATGTCTTGCGTGGTTGCAGAATGTAGATCTAATAACACATACCAGGTAACATCTAACTACTACTTCTGTAGTTAGCAAGTTGAAAATAAAAGATTTATTTCGTGCTGCATCTTCCAATTAACACTATCCCTACATTTTCGCAGGCCGGAAACTTTAGATCAAACCATGAAGCAAAACACAAGAACAAACAACACGAAACAACGCAACTCTATGCTACCTGAACTAATAGCATAAGTGTCCTTCCCTCCACCCTGGAATACAAACGTATCAAGATCGAAAATGTGAAATCGAGTCTGTTGTTCTTTGGAAAAAGCAAAGCTTTGGAACAAGTTTGATTCAATCAGCTATTTATAGTATTTCTTTGATCTTTGATATTTAAATTGTTCAGTGGTTGCTGGTAACTTTTTGCTTGATGGGGGGCTCTGCTAAAAGGCGTCTTTACTTCCTGATTCTTTTTGCTCCTCACAGCTGGCTTGTTGATGCCTGCCCGTTAAAATTCACGAGAATAAATCTTTGCAAATTTTTTTGAATGTTCACAGAAATTGAATCAATCTTTGTCGAACTCGACATCAATCACATTTGAGCTGGTGCCACCACTACCAGCACTACTTCCTGGCGATGATGATGATGATGATGATGATGACGACGGCGACGATGATTCATTTGTTGTTGTCGAAGATTGCGAGGCCTCATTTTTGGACGCAGCGGAAGTTGCTGCTGCCTGCGCCCGTTCAAATTCTTCCAATTGTAATTTTTGAACCTTGGTACCCAGTTCTTGCATCAAATCCGGACGCCTACTAAAATCTTCTCCTGCTTCCAATTTAGCAGAATACTCTCTCCACAAGTCAGGATACTTAGTTTTCACATTTTCCTCCAATTCTTTGGCAGCAGCCGGGATAATAAAGGTCATAACAATCACTGACAAGACGACAAAGAAGAGAAACAAACCTCCTACAAAAGTAGCAACACTGGATATTCCCCAGAGTACACTGGCTCCAACGGAAGGATCCACCCCGAGATCGTCTGCCAATGAAAAGGAATGAAGAGACAAAAAGTGATTGTGAACTCGATTTAAATCGATGTTGATTTGGATTTGGGACGGAGCCAATAATAGGGTATTCAGTGTTGATTTGGTGGCCGCAGAACCAGTAATCGTAGCTAAAGCTGCTGGTTGGATGAATCCTTGAGCCACGTTGGCCATCATTGCGAGAACGCTGACACAAACGATGACAGATTTTGATGTGATGGACATGATGTCGTATTGCATGCAAGTGCTAGCCGTTGATGAATTCGAGGATGTTTTAATTTGATGAATTTGTAGAAGAGGTTAAGATTTCAAATACGATTTGGTGATGTCGGCAACTAAAACAAGAAAAACTTCAAACTATTGTGAGCGGTGAGCGTAGTACCTGGTACAATTCATAGATGGGAATCCTAACGAAAGTCGAAGAGGTATCTTTCGTGTCAAGTTCATGTAGCCCCATCTCTAAATAACACGACACCGAAACGTGGTTCTCAGTGGTATTATTACTAACAACAACGAATTCATTTTGTTCGTACTGGTACCTGGTACTGTATTGTTTTCATCAGAACATAAAGGCATAACGAAAACGAAACCCCTCTCTATTTTTAGCTGTCTACCCGCAGAAAGATGGATCACCACAATTCCTAGTACAAGGAGAATTCTTGTTAGTTTGAATGCACGTAGATACCACCATCTTTGAAGCGAGCGAAATGCACCGTGAAACGTCCGTTCCTCTCAGCGAAACGAAACGTGTTTTTTCGTTTCATCCACGATTTCGTTTCTCATTTTTCGTCACGATCATTCGTCATAAAAACACTCATTTATTCAGTCTCTGCAACAAAATTCATTTCCCATACACTCAAAGATATACAACTCAATCCATTATCACTTTATTCAATAATGACATTCATCGCAACAACTTTTATTACGCAGTCTCCGTTGGCCGCTCCTGTTCAGCAGACCAACCACCAAGATCACCATTATTTGCTCGATGACATGACTTGTGGAAAGGTCGGTGATGATTGCCAGTGTGGATGCTACGAAGAAGACCAAATTACCGCACGATACTCTTCCTTCCTATTATTGCCTTTGATTCCCAACGACGGTGACGACAACACCGAGTCGGCCAATAGTACAAACAAGATTGTTCCTACATCGCTCCTCGACTTGTTATCCGAAGATTTGACGTGTGGAGAAACCGGCGATGACTGTACGTGTGGTTGTTGGGAAGAATCCCAAGTTGTCAAACAATACTCTCGTTTTTTGCTGCCGATTCGAAGTGATGAGAAGGAAACTGTCAAAGCCGCTCCATCGCCGTTTATGGTCGAACTCTCCAAGATGGACCAACAAAGCGCGAATGATAGTATCGATTGTTGTTCTTTTACACGCACACAACCTGTTGTTGTCGAGGAGGATCGTTCGCTCGGCAAAAAAGAAAAAGACGAAAGCATGGATGTGTCCGATACAGATATTACGACGACGACGACGACGACTATGTCCATTATGAGCGACGATGAAGAAACTTTCTCGATCGATTCGTCCTTGTTCGGCAACAACAGCTTCGGCATCGACTCATTCATTACATCGAACTAAAGCGTCTTGATAAAGAGCAACCTGTGCTCTCGGTACATAGTTAGCCAAACACTTACTACTTACATACAGTAGATACAAGGTCAATGGGACCACTAAACTAGAGATATCAAATCATAAACAAACAAAATCTTCGTAGATAATCATAATATCGTAGATCGCTGCTTAAATATATCGTCGTAAACGCACCAGTTACCTCGCGCACTCACTTCCTGCACCATGTCCGCCTGACCGATATGTGACAATATGACCGCGGTAGAATGATAACATAATGACAGGGTCTCCCTCCCTCCCTCTCTCTCTCTCTCTTAATAGACGGTCTCAGTCGCTGCCACTCCAACCGTGAGTTCTGTTGACATGATGTTGACGCAGTTGACACGATGTCTCGCTTGGTGAGCCGAGCGCCACAAACCGTGAAAAGATCCTCGTCCGATACTCGGAGCTTTGCCTTTCTTTGAAGAAGAAGAAGAAGAAGAAGAAGAAGAAGAAGAAGAAGAAGAAGAAGCACAAATCATTTCACTAATCATGAACACAAGTGCTATCTACAAATACGCTTTGTGTATATGTGTGTGCTGCTTTTGCTCAACACGACCAACACAGTTCGCAAAAAGCAACCACCGTGTATTACGATAAAGAGTTGCGTGTGCACAGGGTTCCAACCTTGGCAAGGTCTTACCTGTAAGAAACGACCATTGGTTGTGGTAAAAAAAAGACATGTGTAGTGTAGCATAATTACTTTCTACTTTTGTGTTACATTCTACACTACGCAACAGGGTGCAACAGTCGATTCATCGTCTTGACCGAAATGAGTTCCATTGCCGACACAGTATTTGACAACCAAGAATTCAAATTTCTGACAGCGGTATAAGCAGCAGCTCGGGAAAAAGTAAGCAACGCTTTTTTCCCCAATGTTTCTATTTCTTGTTTTCATTGTATTGAGCTGTTTCGCTTTCAGTTGCAACCAAGAGACCTCTTCGCTCGTTTGAACCATTTGGCACACGTTCCGTTGTCGTTTGTTGTCTTTTCCTTGAGATTTCTGTTCGGTGTTGAAGGTTCGGTCGTCTTCAGCAGTGCGCCGCGACGAGATGGTTCATCTTATAGATGATTGTCTTGGAGGTCTCATTGATCCAACAGTGTGGTATTGTATATTGAGGAGGACAGGAGACAGGAGCGTGGGTTAGCATAATTGTGAGCGTAACAAATCGAGTTGATAAGATCTTCCTTCCTGTTCACATACTTATCCTTATCCCTGTAACGACAAGAGGCCTCCCTGGTGTGCCAGACAAACCGACCTGTTCAGCTTCATGCCAAACATTGTATCATCACCAGCACAGTAGACCTGTCACTCAATGATAAATGATAAGCAATAAGCAACCATCTGCGACACCTTGTTTGATTTGAAGAAGGCAGGATAAGAAAAAATGTCCTCGATCGGAGGGAGACTCATACGAGTCACATCCCACTCGTTAAGGTCTGGCGGCCTGAGTGGGAAATCCCACCAACAGAGCTCCCGTTGGTCCTCTGCTTGTAGCTCAAGTGTTGGACATGGACCCTCACCTCCAGTTACAAAGATACAATTTCATTTTGGATCTTTATCCTTGGTTCCCTCAATTTTATTGTGCCCAAGAGATGGAAAGTCAACAAAAATTTATAGATTAAGTTGTTGCAGGTCTCTTGCTATAACAAGACAGTTCACGACGACGACCTCTGCCACTGACCACCAGTCAACGAAAGCTATTCCAAAATTCCCTTGGTACAGCTCTTCTAAACCACTGGCACGTGTGGAATACGAAATGCTGCAAAATGATCGCATCCTGAAAACCATGCGCGGAAAAGCCTTTCGACGTTTGTGGCAGGGTGCTACGGCTTATTTGTTGGGGCTGCCACTTTTCCAGTGTGCCTTTGGACAAAGCCAATGGGCCGAAGAAATTGCCGAGAATACAGCATGGGCATTCACCTCGGGTATGGGGTCCCTATTGTCGAATACATTTCGAGGTATGTTGGTACTGTACTTAAAAAAAAAGACGTTTGTCATTGTCATACTTTCTTTTTTTTGTCGTGTGTGTGTACCGACTCTGACCGTTGTCGTCATTTACTTTGTATTAGTGCCCGTGGATGATATTGTGACCATCAATGATGACACTGGAGATATTGAACTAGTCTTTTCCCATATCATCAACAAATCACCACAAACACAACCCGCATCCTCTGATGGTCAACAGCATGACCAAGAAGATGCCCTTGCATCCGACGAACAAATCCATGATGCCTTTGGGAAGCACTTCGTCAAACTCTATCGAGATTATCGTGACAATATCAATACTGCCTCATGCGCCGCGAACACAAACTCGGAACTCGAACTGACGCTGCAAATGATTCCCATGGACTACAAAGTGCTCAAAATTGGATGCTTACCATTTCTCAGCCGAAATATAATTGAAGAAAAGCCAAACTTTCGAGAAGAATATTTTGCCATGCATAAACTGGTTCGAACCAGAGGATTTCGTGCCTTTCTAGATCACTGGATGGACTTTGCCAACAAAACAACCGACGAACGTGGTGTCTTTATGGAAACAACCGTTTCAGCCGATATTTTAGTCACATGTACAGAGCAATTTCACGTCAAAGAATACGTGCCAAACAAAGACTCGCCCGAAGCGACCATTTCAACCATCCAAGGAGACGACAAGTATCGACAAGTCCAACATTTGGTCCGCATGGAGTTGGATTTTCATGCCGAATTTGATCGCGATGCCAGTCATGAGTTGCGTGAAGACGATCTCAGATGGGTCAAGGGCAATTGGAAGATTGTTGATATCGACGATCGCATGGACCGCATTGGTGAATGGCTCATTCCTATGCCTACCCGTAGCTCTGATAGTCAGCGGTAGTGGCAGTAGCAATATAATTTAAAATCTGCGATGGCCTGTTTCTTCTGACAATCATGGTGGAGTTTCTCGCAAGGGATATAATCGTCCCACTCGGTAGCTACATTTCATCACGCCGAAACTCGGTTGTAAATGTACTACAATCCTTAAGAGTAATAGAGCATAGCTTTCAAAAGCTGAGATTCAGCTTTCATACTACTTGTTATCAACAGTATCATTTAATTTACTAAGGAAACCTCCTAAGCAAATAATAATATACATTGGGAGCCAAGACAAAAGCCACAAGCCAAATCTCGACCAACAATGCCATGAATAGGATTAAGTATTTGAATCGTGACTCCCGGACTTTTCAAATGCTGGGAATCAGGACAGCTTTATTAATGTGTCAAAAAAGTCTTCGGGATACCTTCAGACATTTTTATGTCACAGCAGTATCTCGGCTGCCTGCATGTCATTATTATTTCCTCACTTACTTCTAACTCTAGCTAGCTACTACTAGTAGTAGTTGATGTTGTTGAATCATGTTGCTTTAAAAGAAGCACTCCGGCGTAAGGTTGGATGCAAGGAAAATTGGTGCCAAACATTTCTTTCTTCCGGATAGCCGTCAGGTAAACGTCAGCAGGTCCACCCTTCTCGGATGTCTTAAATGGTATCGTCCCGGTTCTGGAAATGTGTTGTCGATATCATTGTCCTGTCTTTCGGTTGTCCCCTTTCGGCTGCACATGACGCCGGAACAGCCCTCTTTAAAAAGATATGGGTACGAAATGGCTTCTCAGGGAAAATATTTCAGCAAAACGAGAACTGCTTGACGGAGGAGAAGAATACTATCACATTAAGAACGAACCATGTTGCTCAATCCTGCCGCCATTTTGGTGATTTCCGTAATGCTTGGGACAACGACGGCCTTCGTGGCGCCTTGCCCTAGGCTTGGTCACACGTCACATATAGTTGCCACGCAAATGTCGTCCCTCTCGGGCGATCTGTCGTCTTTGCCCGAACCCATTCGCATTGCCATCCGCAAACAAGTGGCAATCTCTCCTGCTTTTATCAAAGTAGCAACGTCGCCTGCTACGATCATTTTGGACCAACCGGGACATAAGTTCTAAGGAGACATGATGGATGAAGAAAAAGCTCGACCACATCCAAGTAGCTCAATCCGCGTGAATGGCGGTTGGAGCACGCCCCTTGTTTCTACGACATGGTTTCTGCTATTGACGCTTGTCACATCCCTTTTGGCTGGTTCTGTTCCCGAGGTTTCTTCCTCCTTAACGACGGCTCTTTCGACAGACCAAAGCTTAAAAAGGGTCATGGAAGTAATGCCCTCTGTCGTTGAAACCCCGCTGCTGTCCACCCTAGACTCCGCGCAGATTGCAAACGACGCAGACGCCCTCAATTGGATTATCGGCTTTAGCTAGTAAATCTACGTCTCGCAGCTTCCTCCGTCTAGTGGTTGTCAAAGTTATTCCGAGCGTTGATTGACGAGAGATCAACGAAGAAGAACTGCATCTCCGCCACGCTCGTTTGCTCTCATACTTAGTCCCACACAACCAACCAACGTTCTTGATGTATTCCTTTATATAGTATTAAAGTTCAAGTAAGAAGGAATTAAGAAGCAAGATCAAATTCGCATTTGAAGTAGTGCTTTGTGCGCGTCCCTCGTCACCAACCTACCATGGCCACCACCACTATTGTACTCTTTGGCACATTAACAGCCGACGACAGGAGCATGTGCGAAATTCCAGTTGGTGTCAGCCTTGTCGTAACTGAAGCGCGTCTACTTTGCCGCCGATGAAAATCAATTGAAACGGTGAATCTAAAGGCTGAGTCCATACGGAGAGCTCCCACCGGAATAGGATGCACAGTAATGGGAACAAAAGGTAGCACTTCTGCCTGAAGACGGGTGAGATATCCTTTCGATTACACTTTTACACTTTGGAAGAAGTAACGTTTCATTTGAGCTATCATGCCTGCTCTTCCTAATCTTTTGCCACGAATCCATTGATGGCTTGCAAAGACATGTAGCGTTTACAATTCTGTTGACTAGCTTCTCCACTGGGTGCACACAGCTCGTTCTTTTCTTTACACCAATTGCTATCGCCGCTAAGTGGCACATGCACACTACAGGCGAAGTGTTGATCCAACAAGGTGACGATTAGCAGCTTGCACAACAGTTGAATCAAGAAGCTTTGCCTCTATGGAGCATGCCAGTCTGAACTAAGAATTCAAACACCGGTTGAAGTACTACTGTCTCCCCCAGAGCTGCGAACAAGATGAAACATCTTACTCGGGAAAGCAACAAAAGAACAGAGCGAGATCTAATTACAAGGAAAAAGGTAGAAGATGCCCCATAAATTTGCTCAATCCGATTCAAAGTGCAAAGAAAGAAAATTCCTTTAGGGCTCCGCCTCCGCCCCCGCCTTTGTGAACCTCCGTTCTATTGTGTACTGCATCGAGCTACTCGAGTACTCGAGTAGCTATCATTACTACCACCAGGGTACTACTAGTACTACTCTAAAGTAGGTCTAGCTAGTTAAAATTCGATATATCCATTATTACAACATACTACACATCATTATTATATGAGCCTCCCAGGTAGTACTAGGTACCAGGTAGCTACTGTACCTGGTACTAGTTACCTTAATTGTTGATGCAAACCCGTGGCCTCAATCGACAATTTTGTACGAGTACGTAGTACCGTAGTACAACATTCTGTAAATACTTTGAGCCCCATTTGCGAAAAATATTTCCGAAGCCGGGTTTTTTGTCCAATTGATTTCAGAGTTGCAGGTTATTAGTAGTAACAATCCTTAGGGTTTTCCAGGACGGCACTTCTAATAAGCGTTGTCAACTGAGTGACCAGCAGAAAAACAGCATGCACGTTTGTTCCTACCAGTACTTCCAACTTCCAACTACAGTACGGAGTCTACTTGAATTGTACCAAAGCACTAAATTTCTAGCCATCCATCCGTGACGAGATCCTCGAACATCAAAACCAGTCCTCTGCCTCCTAATGACGATGGGAAAGGTTTTTCTTTCTTTCACTTCCAAGTTGAAAAGTGATATAATTTTTTCCAAATAGTTACACTAGCAAGCGGTGCAATGTGCCCCGGAAACTGCAGCTACAATGGCAGTGTTGCTCGATTGCCGGAAAGGCAACAGCCGCTCTGCAATAAGAACAGCAACAACGATAAAACAGCAAACTGCTCTTACCGACCGAGATACGGCATGGCATCTCCCAGTCTCGCTTGTTGTCCTCATACCAGCGGGATGACGCTGCCGCCAACCCAACCATTTCCCGTACAGAACATTTTCTTGCCAATGGAGGATGAACATGATCGAAAGATGAGCCCGACAGAAGCAGCAGCCATACGTCATCAGGAGAGGAATGAATGTCAGATCGGAACGACTAACGGAATGTTCAAAACAGTAGTTTGCAACGGAATGTTATCAAGACCGTCTAAACCACGAACAGATAACGACGAGGGGGCATATGATAACAAAGCTGACGTATTGATCCAGAATCGACAAAACTTATCCAATGAAGACGTGTCGGCTGTTCTCGCCGTCTTCGTGGAAGAGAGCAGGTTGGCAGAAGCTCGCGAACGAGAAGAACGAGAGTCGATTAAACTGGCACAGCTCCTGGTGGCATCAGATATAGAAGAGTCTGCTACACACAAACGCACCTCCACTTCTGACGATCTGGCTGCCTTGGTTGTGGCTTTGCGAGCGGAGCTGGAAGAGACGACCCTGCAAAAAAAGTACGAGGAAGAGTCATTTCGTGTCGCTTGTCAACTAACAAAAGAAGAGTTGGAAGCGTCTGGGCATGACCTAGTATCCTGTAACTCTTGCGGTGGCGAAGACGAAAAGATCGATGACTACAGCATTTGTGACATACAATGCCAGGCTTGTCACTTTGATATTGAACGAAGGGAGTCACTACGGGAACTAGAATGTGGGCACCACTTTCACGCCTTTTGTATCAATCGCTACTGGCTTTCAATGAAACAAAACAATTGCCCCTTTTGTCGCTCAAAGGTGAGGCAATTTCGTTACCACTAGCTGGTCAGAGTTTCATGGTCGCTATTCTCTTGCATTTTTCGCAAATTTAGTTTAGAAACGCAAAACGTGGTTATAAATAGTCTACTGCTGCTATTACGACGTACTAGTAGCGATGTACAGTACATGCTAAGATAGGTTACATAGTTGCGCTAGTCATGCATTAACTGACAAGGAATATAAATGGAAACACGCAATTTTCCTTTCGGATTAGTTACCTATACTACTGTTGTTCCTGAAAACTAAATGTTATTGTGCAAACACCTTTTCGAAAGCGATTTCCGACTGTGGTCATTTCCTTTTCTGTCCCAGCGATATTCACTCGCCTCTCAAGACAGCCATTATTTCTTCCAATCTTTGACTTTTGCACTTTTAATGAATGGCAAATCAATCATTTAGCCATCCTTGCCGTAGGTGCACTTTTGTCCGTAGAGAAGTTGGAATCGGATTGAGGATAGATGACTACATTTGTTCTGTGGTATCATTTATGCCTCCTCTTTGTCGTCGTCGCCGCCGCCGCCGCCGCCACCACCACCACCACCACCAAACAAGCTCCGGGCCATGTCAAATTGTGTATTCTTTTTGATTTGATCTCGTCCAACTTGTTTGTGTTTCTGTTCCGCTTCCGTTTGTTCGAATCGGTACGCTTCCAACCCATCCGGTCCCTTGGCTTGGATGTCCTTCAAATTCTTTTTTGTCTCACGAGCCGTTTCTTTTTGTTTTTGATCTCGTTCGGTCTGATTGAATCGATACTGTTCCAATCCATCGGGTCTTTATAGTGTGCATTGTTGTATCGCGCGCGCGCGCGCGCGCGCGCGTGTGTGTGTGTGTGTGTGTGTGTGTGTGGAAATCAATGTTCAGTGTCGAAACGTGAAAAAAAGTGCGAGATTAGAAAGATGTCAATAATAAGTTCGAATTACGATAATTAAAGCAAGCGTCACATTATATCCTGGAAATAGTTCATCCTTTATCCAATACTGTACAAAATAGAACTTGTAGAGTTTATGACAGCTCAGAGCCCAAAGCTGATGGCACGAGCAAACAGTAAACAGTAAGGACTCCATTTTTAAACACACTCCACACTCTGGAGGCACACATCCGATACAAACAATGTCCTACCCTTTGGCTTTGTAGTTCCATTCTTCTGCCTTGTCTGCCCGAACTTTCTGTTCGACCGTTTTCTTCTTTTTGGTCTGATTCAATCCGAACATTAATTCTGCCATTGTGACTGTGTTTTTTTCTTCTTCTGTTGTCTTGGTATCTATGAAGAAAACTTATCAATTTGAATTGAATTGAATTGAAGGAATTATTCACTCGACTGTAAGCAAGACGGAAAAGAAAAAAGTGCAAGTCGAAGTTAATGATCGTCCCGGCTCCAGTTGATTGAATAAAAATATTGTTAAAATAAATAGCAGAGCAGGCAGTACTGCGCGTGCATCTAAAAGAAGCAAATCAAAAATCCTTGCGTAAATTATTTAATAAATAAATGACCGAAGCAGAGTTTGCAAAATCCTGCATGCCAAAAAAAATTTGTAAGGAGAAGGTGTGCTACCTTCAAATTCGAATCTGAAAAGACGCGCAGCATCTCCTGAACTCAAGTGAACCAATGAAAACTGCGAAAGATTTCTTACGTGCTCTTTTGCCGCCAATAATAATGTACGGGTATGTTGTGTTTCACGTCATTCTCGTGTGATGAGCACTGTTTCTCTTTATTTTTTTGTTTCGGTCGTTTTGCTGGAATTCATCCGAATTAAATAATAAAAAATTAAATCTGTTCGACAACTGGTACCACCACAACCAGAACAACGTAGCTACACTGCGCTTATCAAAATCAAATAAATATTAGATACTAGACTACTATCATTGACGACCAAAGAATGAGCAGAGATTCTTCTATGCCAATCAACGGTGAAACCAAAACTATGAACGGGACTGCCTCCACGGCAGCGGCGGTGGCTGCTGAAAACGTTGCCGCCAATGACGAAACCAAGAAGCAAGCGAATGGTACAACCAATGAGAATGGTAGTGTTGAAAATGGAACAGCACCACCTGCTACTACTGTTGCCGCTGCTGCCGCTGCAGACACTACTATCTCGCCAGATCCATCCGCATTTGCAGCAGAAGGAGTAACCATCAAAAAAACGAATTCTGCACCCCCCTCCGAGATCGGAACCGAAGACGATTTTAAGGAAGAAGATGATGTTGATGCCGAAGAAGAAGAGCTCTTTCAGAGCTTGGAAAAACATCAAACCGAAGAAGAGTTAGAAGTTGAAGGCAAACCCCAAAAGGCGGTTGCTCCTGCTTTGCTCAAGGCGGCCATTGAAGCGGGAGAAGTGGATAAGGACGACATCAAGGAAGCCGCAGCCGCCGCGGCATCGGCATCTCCCTTGAAGAAAGCGGAGGGAGTAAGTAGTAAATATTTTTTGTTGGCTGATTGGGTGTTGGGTGGCTGTATTTGTTTGTATGCATACCTTGCGATTTTCAATGGGATTGGATGGTTGAGGAAAAACAATCTTTTGGTTATTCTTCATGTTATTTTAGTTTTCCCTTTCTGCTGTTCATCGTTCTGACATAACGCCTCATTTTCTGGTTTCCAAAAATCATTCCACTAACCCACTGCAGAAAAGTCAATTGGATTTTCTTCTCAACAAAGCCTCTCAGTATTCTAGTTTTATCTCCCGTGATTTGGATGAACTGCAATCGGCCATGACGGAATCGGCACAACGTCAAGCCGAGAAGAAATCAAAGAAACGCAAATCCAGTTCTGATGGCAAGAAGGGTTCGAAGAAATCCAAAAAGACTAATGGTGCCGAGACCTTGCAAGAAGCACAAGCCAAGGATGCCAAGAATCGAGCAGAATTCAAGAGAATTATTTTTACCCAGCCACCCAATCTGTCCAAGGGATGTTTCCTCAAAGACTATCAGTTGGAGGGAGTTCGTTGGCTGGCAAGTTTGTTCGAGAATGGTGTTTCTGGAATTCTAGCTGATGAGGTGAGTTTATCCTGCAACAACAATTGGTTGCATGTTGCTCGCATAATTATTCATTTATTGTGTCTTTATTTTCTCACCTTCTAAATTTACACACTCACAAATTAGATGGGTCTCGGAAAGACCATTCAGGTGATTGCCTTGATTGCGCATTTATTGACGCAAGGTGTCAGTGGTCCTTTTATTGTGGTCGCACCTCTAGCGACGCTGCCCAATTGGGTACGGGAATTTGAAAAATGGTTGCCCGTGCGGCCCGTTGTACGATATCACGGAACGGGACCCGAGCGCGAAGCCATGATGAAGGGACCCTTGAATCCCAAATTTCGAAAGTCCAATACCTTTCCCTTTATCGTTACATCCTACGAAGTGGCCATTCGGGATCAAACCAAATTGGAGAAACTCTGCAACTTTACCTAGTACGTTTCCTTTTTTCGGTTGTGACGTTGTGCCTGGCGCGGGATCTCAACTACAGTTTACACTAACGCCATCAATATTTTGACCATTGCAGCTTGATTGTTGACGAGGGCCATCGTTTGAAGAACCATCGTTGTACGCTATTGTCAGCTTTGAAGCGAATCAAGGCCGACAATCGTCTCTTGTTATCGGGAACTCCCATTCAGAGTATGTACACATTTTTGCTGATAACTAACGTCGTGTCCGTGTTTGACCATTTTGGGTTTTGCGAATTAATTTGCTAACCGTTATGCTCTGTCGTTGATCTGCTCTCGAATAGACACTCTCGACGAGCTGTGGAGTCTATTAAACTTTGTTAATCCTTCCATTTTCGATGACCTCAAAATCTTTCAATCCTGGTTCGGTTTCAAGGATATTGGACAAAAGACTCGTGGCGGTACAGACGAAGAGTCCATTGTCAGGGAGCAGCAAAAGAATCAAACCGTCTCCAAGTTGCACGAAATCTTGCGTCCCTTTCTGCTTCGCCGTATCAAGGCTGATGTCCTGTCTGAGATGCCACCCAAAAAGGAGGTTATTGTTTACTCGGGTATCTCTAAATTGCAAGCTGGGTACGCTGCATTGATCGAAGAGGGTACACTTCGGGATACATTAATTGGGCAGGGTATTGAGCAAGGGCGTACCTTGAGTCAAACGAACAAAATGATGAACCACCGAAAGAACATCAATCATCCTTTCTTGTTTGGGGAACCCATCGACCCGAATTCGGGTGTTCACCTTGGGACAGCTCATCCTCAACTCTTGGTTCGCGCAAGCGGAAAATTTGCCTTGTTGGATCGAATGCTATCGCGATTGCACAAGGACGGTCATCAGGTTCTCGTCTTTAGTCAGATGACTGCAGTTCTCAACATTTTGGAAGACTACATGATCTTTCGGAACTGGAACTATTGCCGCATTGACGGAAGCACAAAAATTGACGAACGACAAAAGCAAATGGACGTGTTTAACGCAGAAAAGACGAATGGAGTAAATGGCACTCGTAACGAACGCGATGATCGTATCTTTGTCTTCATGTTGAGTACTCGTGCTGGAGGGCTCGGTATTAATCTGGTACGTTTCATAAATACGATCAGAAAGCGTTTGCACAATAAAATGTTGCCTACTTTTATTATCGATAGTGATTGTTGTTGGGTCTGCTTACACATTTTCCTCTCTATCCTAAAAACAGACCGGAGCCGACACTTGCATCATTTTCGACAGTGATTGGAATCCCTTTAGCGACGCTCAAGCTATGGACCGCTGTCATCGCATGGGCCAGACCCGTCCCGTCGCCATCTACCGTCTGTTAACAACCAACTCGGTTGATATTGTAATGATGGAAAAGCAAATGTCTAAAAAGAAGCTGGAGCGCATGACCATTGCTGGAGGTGATTTTCGCAAGGCCGGTCGCCGTTCTCGCGGAGACATGACCTACGATCACTTAACCAACTTGTTGAAGAGTGACGTACAAGATTTGCAGGGAAAGGGAGGCGACGTCGAGGATATTAAGATATCTGACGAAGAATTTGAGATGATTATGGATCGGAAGCGTTTGTTTGACGAGGGAGATCGCGCGATTCCTACTGAAGGAAAGATGTATGATTGCATCGATGCAGAAGGCGGCGATATGCTGGGTGCAATGACCACCAGCGCCTGAAGTCTTTCCAGATATCGTGCCGGGAACGCGAATTGTTTTTTATCATCGCGCAACAAAAGAATGTGGCGGAACCAAACTAAAAAATTAGAATCAAGGAATCTGCTTTTCCTCCTACCTGGTAGCTGGAAGATTGCTGACGGGATATGACATCATCATACTTTCTGTCCAATATGTTTATTCTTGTGACAGTACGTACCACCTCTAGGTAATCCAAAACTAGACAGGATATCATCGTACCTGGTAGTATCTACAGTAGGAGTGGCTATTTCCAAAATGGCTAATGGAGGACTTAATTCGCTAACAGGCAGTAGACCTCTACCATTCTTAGCTGCAACTACTAGCTATTAGTATCAGATTAGGTAGGGAAGTACTAGTCTAGTACCACCATACTACCAGTAGTACACTAAAACGTGTGCGGGGTGGTACGACTAAAAAAGTGAAAACTCTTCGGGATTATTATTTTCAGTAGTCTCCGGTAGTAGTAGTCTAGTACTGAGTACCAGGTACCTGGTAGCATTGACATTTTGGGTTGAAGCTAAATTTGGGCCACGTCAAGATGAGTTCATTCACACGGTCGAACGACAGTGCATACTAGCGAGAAACGTGTACTAAACGTCAGAGTGTACTACCTGGTAGTTAGTGACTCCTACCTCTATTCCTACCGGCAGCTCGAGAGGCGCCCATCGACTCATCAGCTTACTGAAAAAGCGCATGTCAAGTCTATGCTAACATTTTTTCATCAGCTTTATCTGTCCTCAAACATCGTTGAGCCAATCACATAAATATCACCATAAAGGTAAACAACAGCAATTTACTTGCCTGCCAGAATATTTTTACTCTACTTTACGAATTCTATCTTGTCCAATCAAGGACCACATCGGCGAACCAGGCGATCGATTGAACTGCTCGTCCCCTTCCTTCCTCGTTTCTTGCTCCAGCGTGTATTTAGTATTTAATCATCAATCAGCAATATAGAAAAAATCATAAAAAATCATTCTTTGTGGATAACATCAACACGATCTCTTAATTTGCACAAAACAACAGTACTTCACACTAAGCTTATTCGAAAGGAAAAACATCGAAATGGCCGACGTAATGCAAGTCTCTAATGAAAACCAGTGGTTCGACGAGGGTGACGAGGGTAATGCTCCTGATTCTGTCTTGCTGACTCTGGTCCAATCCTATGATTGGGCCGGAACTTTGGCTAGGATTGCCTCTCATCCAGAAGGTGCGTTTTTAAAAACTTATGTATTGGTCTTGTAATTGAAATCAACAAAACTCTTTGATTTTTGAACTCTAACCCTTTTTTTACCTTCATAAACCTCAACGCAACCCACACACACAGAGGCAAGATCTGTTGGCGTCCAAGGCCGCAAACCCTTGCACGTTGCCTGTGATCATGATGCTCCAGCTGTGGTCGTAGCAGCTCTCCTCAAAGTATTTGCGGAGGCTTCGACAATGGTAGGAACGTCCAACATGAACCCCCTTCACATTACTTGCAGCAGTCAGCATGCCTCGCTCCACGTCATTCGTGTCCTTTTGGAAGGTGGTTTAATCCAGCAAACTCAGATGCGCGATGTCGATGGTGACACACCTTTGCATAATGCCTGTCGGTGTGGTGCTCCCATTGAAGTGCTGGAGATCTTGCTCCGGGCATATCCTGATGCCGTAAATCAGCGCGATTACGAAGGGATGACACCTCTAGTGCGATTGTGGGTTCGCTATTTTGTCATTTTGGGTAATGATGTTATTCAAAATTTCAAGGGTCCCAATGATATGACGGGAGAATTGGGAGAAGCTTGGAGCAAGACAGAATTATTGTTGAGATGTGCTTATCACGGCCCGTTGCCTCCGGAAGGGACCGATCTCCCCCCTTTTTCTGTAGTGCACGCTGCGGCAGCGGTGGATTGTCCTCGACCCGTTGTGCGAATTGCTACCATAATTTATCCTCATCAAGTCATGGAACAGGATAAGGAAGGTTGCACCCCTTTAATGGTTGCCGCGAAGTCGCCCATTTACAAGGTACGAGACCTGAGCGATGCAGGATATATGTTGGAGGATCAGATTCATGGAGATGTCACCCCCGATTATGACAACATTTTGGAAGACGAGGATACCTCAGGACAACCCTCGGTGATTGATATTTTATTGGAAGCTTCAACCCAGGCCGCTCGTATACGTGATTCCAGTGGAAGACTGCCCGTGCACTTGGCACTGAAGACCGGCAAGAGATGGAATCAAGGTGTCAAGGAACTCATTAGATGCTATCCGGAAGGTTTGCACGTTCCTGGTCCCAGCACTAAATTGGTTCCGTTTCAGCTGGCGGCCTGGGGAACCAAGACAGATCTGAATACCCTCTTCGAATGCGTACGAGAGCACCCCAGTATGCTTTCTTCGGTCAATTTGGATAAATTGTGTTAATACATTTCTACAAATTACTTACTTGAAAAAAGAGCAAAAACTACTATTGAGTACTCTATTCTATAATTTATAATTTTGGATACTTGTGTTTAGGGATTTCCTGCTGGAGATTTAATTTTAACCTCGAATGGAATACCACCTCTACTCACCAAACTTCCTGTGATACCACAGCAAATTTGGAGATTTTTTTTTCATTTATTGGCAATTGTATAAGCTGTATTGGATATCGCCAGCTGTATCGGCTGCCAGGGTCTTGTCGCCCTCTAGAACTATTCTATTACTAACTACTATTACTAGCTAGTAGCAGTCGCTACCTGGTACTTGCTACAATAGTAGCAGTAGTACCATGGTGGTAGTTAATTTTGTATCGTGAACTGCGGTCAAAACGCAAACTTAATCACTACTCATGACAAAGAACATCCACCCGAGCCTAAAATCTCATAATGCAAATACGAGAACTCTGCTCTTCATCAACATCGTATTTGAGCCCCTTGATTGTTTCAACAAGCTACGAGCAGTAGAGCAGCTACTAGTAGTGGACTAGTAGTCTTGTCGCAGCATTGTCAATATTAACTCACCTACCAGGTAAATACAATCAGCCATCTTGTTGTTTACATTATTGATCCAAAAGTGGCGATATAAAAGGCACATTTTTAATCCGATTTTAGAAACGCAGCCATCTCTCTCCAACAAGAATCAACATCAACAATAACAAGACACTCTTCAAAATAATGGATAATTTAGCTCCCGCTCAACTCAGCGCTAACGAAATTCCGGATGGCTTTACTTCTGCCTCCGCACAACAAGGACCCGCCGGTGGAGGCGGTAATAACAACGCGGCCGCAATGAAACGGCTTCAAATGGACGAGCAGCGAAAGGCTATATTAGAGCAAGCCTTATCGCAAGAAGCCTTGGCAAGGTTGGGTCGCATCAAGTTGGTAAAGCCAGAAAAGGCCAAACAAGTTGAACAGCAGATTGTGTCGCAGGCCATGCAGGGGAAACTTCCGGGAAAAGTCAGTGAATCCAAACTCATTGAATTGCTGGAACGAAGTGAGAAAGATGACGGATCTTCCGAAAAGCGGGTCAACATTCAACGCAAGAAATATGCCTTTGATGACGATTCCGATGACGATAATGATGATGATCTGCTGTAAAACATTTCTCCTGCCTGGAATTCGAAACGGTTTGAGTGAGCTAGATTTGATTGGAATGTTTTACTACTTCATTAGCTCGTTTTTCTGCAACAAAGCCGACACTCTATCATTTCAGGGAAGAATAATAATGGCTATCTTATTTTCCTTACAAGCGCCTGCATGTCTACTTTAGAACACCTTGTAGACGAAGACATTCTCGTTGTAGATTACATTGTTTGATTCGTAAAATGCAAATGAGTCTCTGCCCAAGCTGAGCTTATTTATTATTCATAGCTGCGATTATTTATTATTCATAGCTAGACCAAGCGAGTTACAACAAAAGCATATTCGAGTCGGTCCTTCCAAGAACCCAAGAACTACAGCATGTTGCACCTCGATTGGTCTTGAATATCAATTCAGTTCAATTATTGACAATTGGCTGAAATACACACTGTCCAATGGTCTTTTCTTCATATATTTCTGCCATGGATACCCCCAGAAGATCTGCCTTTACCGTTTCCATTTTACGAATCTTTAATTCGGCTCTCGACAGGGTTGCTTCTCCCGTGGTCTTGTCTCTTTTATGGTCAATTTGAGCGAATAATGCCAACGGTTCAATGGCATCGTCGTCGTCGCCAGGCAAGGGAATTTTTTTGGTTGTAAATTGCAGCAACAAGAAGGGATACAGTGGCTCTGCAAACAACCCCCAAACCCAGAGTCCATCCTTGCGATCATCTGGGTCTTCCGATAGAATCCATCGACTGCTGGAGATTTGAAATTGGGAATCTTCGGCAGGCTCCTCGTCGTCGCCAACTGTCATTTTTACCTGCTTTAAGAAACCTTGGGGTGGTTCGTATCCTTCTTCCTCTATGAACTTTGCGTAAATGTTAAAAATTTCATCTACCTTGCGTCCCTTGGTCGTTGGTAGTTGTCTCATAACTAGCCTCAGCTTCCAAGTTGTAGCATCGGTAAGAGTCGCTACAGCGGCTGTTTTGGACATGAAGAGT
>Ga0100394_1000987_pt1 | contig 23619 bp, 15 predicted proteins | sample CryGeymeta201518_FD_81549 | JGI IMG/M metagenome (GOLD analysis project Ga0100394, IMG submission 81549) | Groundwater microbial communities from Crystal Geyser aquifers in Utah, USA - Crystal Geyser metaG 2015-18 | ecosystem: Environmental > Aquatic > Deep subsurface > Groundwater | place: USA... | reverse complement strand
CTTCAAATCTACGATTACCACTGAAACTTTCCGATGATTGTTGCAGACTGCTAGGGTGAACGACCTTCCCGTTCACTCGTAGTATACCAAGTGAGTCCAAACCAATGGAATTTTGAGTCTCACCGGGAACAAATTGTCCAGCTGACGATCCAATTTTATCCAGCACAACACCAACACAAGCATCGCAGCCCTTGGGCAGCTCTTGCGTCGTAACTTCAAAGTAATACAACGAGTCTTTTTGCAACTGCATCAGTGCGGCCTCTACTTGTGCTTTATCCGGAGCAGTGAAGTTGTGCGGCGAAGGCTCGACGGTTGGGTAAATACCACCACCATCACCAGCGATGCCGATGCCGCCCGTATTGGAGGATCTTCGTCCCGCAGATGGTGATGCGGCAAAGAGATTGGAAAAATCAGGCGCAATGCTTCTAGTAATAGCCGCTGTATGTTGATGTACAGGAGCTGATGTCTGATGGTGAAAACCAGGAAACCCTAACTCTCCCCTTGAGTGGCGATTCGATGTCAGCTTCTTTAGCTGAGAGACCGGAATGGGCATGTTGGAAACGACAGTGGTCCGGCACATCGTGGACGGGTTATGTATACACAGGGTTGTTTCATCTTGGTCGATATGGCTGAGTTGCAGGTCCTCGCCGTGGTTTTCGGATAAATCCCAATTGGCCGGCATGATGGAATCGATTGTCTCGCCCCTGGTTAAGCTGCTGGAGGGAGACTGCGAACCATCGTCCGATCTCCCGCCCGATCGTGATCTCTCATTCTTCTTCTTAAGGAATTTCATTTTGCAGCAGCTAATGAATTTATTGTTAGAGTAGTGTGGCCGATTTTTTTTAAGTGACGTAAGTAAGGAGAGAAGGTGATCGAAAGTTGTCTGCAGTACTCCAGTAGAAGACTCCTTGGCTGCGCTCCTTGTAGTGGAATTCGCGCGCTCCAAGGTCTAAGGTACTCCGTTGTAAGTTGTAGTTCAATCAATACCAGCTCCGAGCAACCCTCTCACGACACAATTTACTGTATTGCTCCGTCCAAACTGTCTTTTAGTCTTGTGCTTAATAGCATCCCTTTAACCTTTGCTTGTCTTTTTGTTCACTCACAGTTCTATCTTTCCTGTTTGCGATCATGGTAGTAATAATAATGTCCGGCAGTAGCTAGTCTAGTAGTAAGAGCTACTGGTGCTATCACACGCATGCCCCGAGCCCCGTAGACTAGTGGTACAATTTGCAGCAGTACCTGGTAGTCATCCATGGCACAAAAGTCACTAAAATGACGTCATAAAACGAGAATTTCCATTTCAATCATGTATATGACGTCAAGAGGAACTAAGATCCAGTCCACTCTCAATTTTTGTTAATTATGGCAGATGCAAATCCCCTCCTGCCGATCCATTCAATTCATTATTACTCTGTATTTCGATTCTCAACTTTCCATCAAGCAGTAAGCAAGCAGCAAGCAGCAAGCACCGGGCTCCACAAACTAATATTAAATTAGTTAGTTATGACCAAAAGCAAAGAAATTTTCAACTGTAATATGATGGAACGACCATGGAGAAATATACTGCTGCTTCTGGCACTGCTACAAGTCACGCAACCTACTGCTGCTTTTTCCGTGTACAGAAGATCCGCATCGTTCCATGGCAGTTCTCTACAATCTACCAAAAGCCGTCCAAGCGAAGTCGATGTGACAGACACTCAGACAGATCAGTGGCTTAAAGAGTCTCTGGAGCACGAAGATCACCTTGTTGTTGTTGTTGGTCCCAAAAACGTTTTAGTCTACGACACATCCCTTCGTGACGGTACGCAGGGCGAAGATGTGGCAGCTACGTGCGATGACAAGCTCAAGATTACTCGCCGATTGACCAGTTTTGGTGTGGATTACATCGAAGCAGGATGGCCCGGAAGCAATCCCAAGGATGCCGAATTCTTCGAACGTGCCAAAACCGAACTGGCGTCCGAGGAACGCGCCAAATTGGTAGCGTTCGGATCGACTCGTCGCAAGCGCGTACAGGCCAAAGACGATGCGCAAGTTCAGGCCTTGTTGGAATCACAAGCACCTACTGTGTGTTTGGTAGCTAAATCCCATGCCTGGCAAGTGGAAGAAATATTAAAAGCAACGCGAGAAGAAAATTTGGAAATGATTCGTGATACTGTTTCCTTTTTGGTGCAACAGGGACGACGCGTTTTTGTGGATCTGGAACATTTTTTTGATGGATACAAGTCCGATCCCGAGTACTCGCTCAAATGTGCCGAAGTTGCTGCGGATGCAGGAGCCTCCTGTCTCGTCCTGTGTGACACCAATGGAGGATCCATGCCGTGGGATGTTCAGACAATTTGCAATTCGGTGGTAACTCATTTTGGAGGACTTAAGACCATTGGAATTCATACCCACAATGACTGTGGAATGGCTACAGCCAACTCCTTGGCAGGCGCTCAAGCAGGTGTAGGTTTGATCCAGGGAACCATCAATGGTATTGGAGAAAGGACAGGCAATGCCGATTTGTGTTCCATCGTCCCAACTCTATCTCTTCACATGAAATCGAATATGACTTGCGGGAATAATCTCGCAGAATTGACAAAATTATCGCGATTTGTGGATGAACAACTGAACAGATCTCCCAATAATGCCGCACCTTATGTTGGAGCGTCTGCCTTTGCGCACAAGGGTGGTCTGCACGTGGCTGCCATGGAGCGCTCTCCGTTGAGCTATCAACATATCCAACCCGAATTGGTCGGAAATGAAAAGCGAGTACTTGTGAGTGAATTAAGCGGTCGTGTTAACATTTTAGGAAAGATTGAAGAAGTTGGTATGCAGTGGGGGGATGAAATAACCAATGAACGAGCCACGGCTATCTTGAACCGAGTCAAGGCTCTGGAAAACAAAGGTTATAGTTTCGAGGGAGCCGACGCCAGCGTGCATTTGATGATTCTTCACGCCACCAAAGGATATTGTCCTCCCTTTCATGTTCTTGATTATGCTGCCAATGTTCATGATTCCAACATGGACAGTGCGTCGCGCGTTTTGAGTTGGAATGCCAAAAGGGAAGAAGCCGATGGCAGTAAACAGCAAGGAGCCACATCTCGTGCGACAATCAAAGTGCGAACGGTCAACGTAAGTGCCCTTGATTTGTATAGTGAAATACGTAAGTTCACATCATTGAAAATTACAACTCACTGTCGTTTTTCTTTGACAACATTTGCCCATCGATTTATTACATCACAGCAAGACCCTGATTCGGATGTAGTTTTTGAAGAACGCTTGGAAGTTGCCGATGGCACTGGACCAGTTGATGCTCTTTCCATTGCCCTGATGAAAGCGCTCACCCCCGCTCATCCTTACCTCAGATCAGTCGAGCTTGTGGATTATAAGGTGCGCATCTTGGATCCTACCTCGGCAACCGAAGCTGCAACTCGAGTTATGATTGAGTTCCGAGATACTTCGAGCGATAAAACATGGACCACCGTGTCGGTGGATCGCAATGTAATTTCTGCTAGTTTGAATGCGCTCACTGATGGGTTGGAGTACGCTTTGATTGAGCATGCTTCCATGTGTATGCTCTGCGATGATGATGGTACATACATGCATTAATTAGGTACAATATTGATATCGCCACAGCTGTGCGCATAATATTATGTGTAGTGGTAAACTTATGTTAAGGACTTATTTTAGTGTGCAAACAGCCGAAAAACCACCTTACTTTCCACTTTAAGTAATCTCGACAGTCATATTGTCAGAGTCGTCGCGGTCACGGGTATCCTCTATCCTGTTGGATACACGTCGTGCTCCTCTAATAACAGTCGATTCTCCAGTGCGAGAAGGAATTTCCAACACGACGCAGTCATCCTCCATGTTCATTCCATCGGGGTCCGAATCGACCATATTGTTATCTATGCCGACACTGGTAGACGCTCGATCTTCCACCCAAGGGCCACTCGTACCTCGGGCTTTTTTGTTTTTTATAACCAGCCAAATCTTTAAGCTTATCATGAGAAGACCGAAAAGCGATATGTAGGTCCAGTACCAGAAGAAGTTATCTCGGCCGGATTGGAAATTTTCATCAAAGAGCGTCATACCGCTCGCAATCTGAAAGAGTCCAACAATTAGCATAAAAATCCCCATCGATCGATGTATCAGATGCCACCATTCCCTTCGAGATTGTGGTTTTGACAACGATAAAAGGGCTCGCTCCACTGGCGTGCCATCTTCCTTTCTCTGAACGGGAGGTCTCAAAAATCCATTGCAAACCTGAAATGTGTAGCCGACGAAGAGCAAAATCCCAACAACGTGATGAGCTTTGGTCAAATGGTAAGAGGTCTCGCGGGTGCTAACAGCAGCGATAGCCACGAAAATAGAGAGCAGCGTCAACACGAACGTTAAGAGATTGAAGGAGACGTGAATGTATATCCAAGTGGTTGGAATCAATTGCCGGAACCACGCCATTCCAACAGCAGCTGGCATTGCAAAACCCCATGCTATAGCTGCCATGACGGCATGTGCTATGAGGGCTCCTTTGGCTTTGCTGCTTTCTTCTTCCTTGCTGTAGGCACTTCCTGTGCTTCCGACAGGTGGTTTATTGTAACACTCGGACAAATCCATTTGGAAAGAGCCACGGTGTTTGTGGAAGCCAAGACTATTTCCATGGCCAATGGCAAAGGAGAAAATGTTGAGCCCTTTCGTCTTGATTTTAACTTCATTGCTACCGTCTATCAATGCTTTCGTGAAACGGAATGTTGTAAGAGGCTCTGATTCCTCTTGATTGATGTAAGACTCAATCAAAGTCTGTCCTTCCATTGCTTTAATCCCACCGATTTCAGTTGATGAAATATTGTACTTCAACTGAGGCGAATCCTTCATGATAGGGATTCCAATCATTGCGGTTGAGATCGGATGGTGCGACTGTGATGTGGGAGAGATTCCAAACCCCAACCATGCCAAACCGCTGTATTGCAGAACAACAGTCAGAGAAGGAACAATTCCAAAATCGGAAGAACCAGAGCCATCAGAATCATCGTTTACTTCCCAATGCATCTCCAACTCAGGGGTGAGTTTGATGCTCTTGCCTTTTCTAAAGATAGACGACGAACATTGCCCCTTAACGATAGGAGCAAAGTATGAATCATTTTCTTCGCCAGTGTCGCTACCCGAATCAGCAACAGGTGCAGGCGATGTCGCCGGGGTCGCAACTGGTGTCATGGGTTGGCCTATCGGCCGATTGCTGGCCTTGTCTGTCACTTTTGCAAAATCTACTTTCAATGCACCAAAATCCCGATGCATACCAAGGGTTGGAGTACTCGTCAGCGCATTTCCTACAGCCCACAGGAACCGATTCTCACCATCCAACCAAATGGGAGCTTCTAGCGGACTTTTAGGTTCCAGTAATAGTTTGACAAAGGTCAAGCTTGTCCTGTACACACCTTCCGTCTCATTATGATCTTGAGCCATTTTGGTGGCTTTGAGGGTCTGCTGCTCATCGGGCAGAGGCATCAAAAATCCAGTGGTGTGGCTATTGTTGGCACCTAGAGAATACTTCTGAACCCTTTCAATAGGCAACGTGCCGATGATTGCGTATGTATTTTGCATCAACATCCAAGTTGAAGAATCAGTTGGATTGGGAAAGCCGAATCCTAGCCACTCTGGGGCAGCTGCTACATCAGTGGTAGTATGTTCGAGACGACCAGTGAAAGTCCCCGTGTCTTGGTCAGGTGTTTCCCAACGAAACATTACATCTTGTTCTAGCTGAACTTGAAAGTCAAACCTAGAATCTTCGGACGGCTCGAATTGTTCCGTGGCATCAATGACGCTTATAGTGCTCTCGGTTACAGCTGGCGAGGAAGCTGGTACGCTAGTTTTAACAGTGCTGGTAGTGCTTTCACCACCGGAATTACTCGCCACCATGAGGTCTAGCCGCAGCGCCCCGACTTCGCTGTGCATTCCCAAAGAGGTGGCTCCCGGCGGTCCCATCGCCCATAGAAAGATATTCTCTCCAATCGCGACAATTGGCGGCTCGGAGGACGTGGGATGTTTCATGCTCTTTTGAAAAGAGAGCGCGGTAATGACCACGCCACCCTGTTCTGTAAATTGCAATATGGATGATTCCCACAAATGCGATGATTGATCCGGTAGTGGCTGAATGACACCGGGTGTTTGGTGGTTGACACCCAATGTGAAGATCTGTGGATTGTCTTGGCTCCAGGTGTTTCCAATGATAGCCGTAGATGCCGTCAAGACGAAATTGTCTGAGGTGACAGGTCGCGGGTTGCTGACGACGTCGTAAAACCCAAAGCTCAACCAGGAAGGCGCCGTTGCTGCAGACTCTGCTCTGTGTTCGAGGCGACCATTCAAAATGCCGTCACTTGTCGGATCTGACCAGTAGAACACAAGGTTCTTGTCGACTTCGACTTGATGATCGAATTCAGCATAGGGATTCGCTGCTGCTGTACCCTCGTTGGCAATAGATTGAAACGTTTCTGTTGCGTTGACAATATTGATAGAGCTGCCCTTTTCTTGTTGGGATTCAGGTTGAGGTTCCGTAGTTGCAATAGTAGTACTACTACTACTACTACCAGCACCGTTGGGTTGTGATTGTATTGTTCCTTGAAAATCCAATCGAAAAGCGCCTGCCTCATCGTGCATTCCCAACGTTTGCATCCCGGGAGGTCCCCAGGCCCACATGAGCATATTATCCCCCGATGGTTTCAAAACGGCTTCTTCTTTATCGTCTCCTTCGTCCATTTGTTTGGCAAACATGAGCTCGGTACGAAACAATTCAAGGCCTACTACAGTACCCTGTTCCATATTTTGAAACGTCAGTGTTTGCTGTTCGTCAGGAAGAAGCTTTACGCCGCCCTGAGTCGCTTCTTCGGCACCGTGCGGATTTCCCAGAGAATATTTAAAGACGGCACGAGACGCAAAAAAGTAGGTTCCAATCACAGCTTGACCATTTGCAACACCCAGAGTTTCGTCGTATATAGGAACTGTATTCCGAAAGGCATCAAAGAAGCCCACGGATAACCAAGAGGGTTTGTTGTCGCTGGCAGAGGTGGTATGCTCAAGTGCCATATTAACAACGCCATTCGTTGGCTCATCCCAACGGAAAATCAAGACTTCGTCTAGGTCTTCATCGTTACCTGTTCGATTCAACAGTACAATTTGATGCTGGTATTTTTCATTGCTGCTGACGGTTGTTGCAGCAGTGCCATTCAAAATCATCGTCTTGGCTTCTACCATAAAATGAGTCTCGAAGAGGAAACAAAATAATAGTAGAAGCAGCAGTGGCTGTAGCAGTGCTGTCGTCATACGATATCTCCGTTTTGAGAGCACCATTTCACCTTCTTGCTTCGTTCTATCTGGTCGAGTCAGGGTATGCCTTGAGTGTGAACGAGTTTGCTGCTTTGTTGATGCTCCTATCTCCTATCTCCTATTATTGCTTTTTGTGGTTCCATGTTTTCGTGGTCGCTCAGTCGTACAAAAAATACTGAGTAGTACCGTACTGTTGTTGTCGCCTGTTGCCATGCTGGTTTTGGAGAAAAGGTGCAAATCTGATCGAGGAACGAACGAGCAAAAAAGGTCATAATTTTCGTGCAGAAAGGAACAAACCACCCGGGCGACCTATTGTAGTACATCCCACACATCCCAAATCTATTCCGACGCCAGCCTTGTCCTTTCATTATTTTTTCTCGTTGTTATCTTTAGAATTTAGAGTAGTATTTTTATTTTCTCTGTCTTGAGACTCTTGAGCACAAACTACTTTAAATAAAAGCTTACAATAGTTAATCGCTTGCTTTCGTCTGACGACACACTAACTTGAAAAATCAAAAACTGTCTTTCACCGTAACAACAAGAACAAAGTAAATACATCTCCGCTGTCTTTTTCAGGATTGAATCTTCTCGTCATTCATCACCAATCACCGGTCATACAGAATGGATTATGTTCAATCACTTTTGGTTGGTCTTTTCGCTTTCCAAGCAGTCGTCTTAGCAGCGTGGCTGCTGTACGTAAGACGAGAAGTCAAGGAAGAGAAGAAGAAAATTCATTAAAACTTTTGAAGCTGCTGGGATTTGCTGCATTCGTAAAAACAAGCTGCAATTTTTGGGCTGGCATGTTATGTCAGCTATAATATTAATATAATATTATATTCTAGAAGCCGTGAACGTCAAAAATACACAGATAGGAATCCCATAATAATGATTTATTATACTATATTTGATCAATCCTTTCTTGTACCGCCTCTTCACCTTCCACCTCTTCGTCATCAGTAGACCTTCCACCCTCCTTAGCTTTGGGATACAAATGTGCAAATATCAGTTGAGAAGCACGCGGATCAGTTGACGCCATTTCCATGAGCCGTCCTTGCACATAGGCCAATCCAATCTTGTTTTCTTCTTTCGCCAATGCCAATTCCTTGAGCACTTGACTCGCCAGCATGGCCGAATCATTGCGACCACATTTTCCGGCCAGAATGGGAATCAAGGCGTCCCAGAATCGTGTCCTCACCCGTCCCCTGTCATCGACACCAACTCGAACGGCCATGCGGGGTGAATCCAATTCCAATAGTGCTACCAAGATATCCAAGGATCGATCGCGCAAATCAGTATCGACTGTCTGTTCGTAAGGCGAAATCAATTTGAGATAATTGACGCGTGTCACTATGGAAGTACAGGGATCATCGTAGCTCAAACTGTCTGGACCGAGTCGAGGAATGTACAGCAAATCCATAATCCCGAGCAATACAGAATCCGGGATATTAATTAAAATAGCACGGGCATTGGCGAGATCATTGTCAAGATCGTCGGAATTGCTGCTGAGACGAGCATGTTGCACAAATTCTTGCACCAAATCAATGGCCATGATGACAAGATTTCGTGGTGCTTTCGGATCCTCCAGGACAAAGGCCAACGCAGGAAAAATAGACCAGACCTGCACGAGAAAGTCCGTAGCGTTCGTCAGATCCAATAAAAAGGATTTGGGAATGTCCGTCATGACATCTTCCTTAACATCCAATCGTTTGGCCAACCACAGTCCTACAAAGCCCCAAGTATTGTCAGCCGCTTGTCCAAAGGACGTTGGATTCGGCACCAACGGTGCGTCGTCGTTTTTACGAGCAAAAAACAGTTTGTCGCAAAACATTTTCTGACCCGTCACATCTAGATGGGGGGCAATATTGACCAGAGCATGCATGGCAGGATACGCCAACATACTCCCGGAAGTGGAGGAAGATCCCGAGTCTTCCTGATTGGCCGGACTGCTCGCGAAGCTTCCTTCGTACAAAGACCCTACCAAAATGGCAAGGACTTCCGGCGAATATGCCAAGAGACGAACGTTGGCCGCGACAAAGGACAAATTTCTAAAAATGGTTACGACTGCTTCGACCACTTTGATATGTTCGAAATCTACCATCATGTTTTTGTTGTTGTTGCTGGAACGAGCATTGGCAAAATATTGTCGACAGTGTTGAGCCCAATTCTGGGCCTCTGATGTGGGTTGCGTCAGCCACGCCTGGTAGGGATCAAAGACGGCAGCTGGTCGAGTACTACTAGTCGCGTCTCCTCCCGACAAGTCGTCATCGTCATCGTCCCAGTGCAAACAGTCCAAGACTACATCTACCAAGGCTTCCAAAACAACATCACCATCGAGAACATAGTTCACCGCGGAGGTCTGCAACAATTCGTTGAGGGCTTCATTTCGTTGAGCCCTACTTCGTAGTTTATTGGCCAAGGCTTGACTGGCGGTGGATGGATGGCTGCTGCTGCCAAGAGAGGGAAGTTCCTCCGGGGTATTGTCGTTGGGATTGGATTTTGGCGTTGGGGTATCTGATCGAGATCTCTTGCGAGAGCTGTTGGTGTTACCAGTGCCTGTATCTACAGTGCCTGTATCTACGGGTAGATCTGGAAAATCCCACTCCATCATTTTTAATTAAGTTCTGTATGTTGTTGATACTGTTGCCATTAACTCTGACAAAATACATAAAAACAATGAAAGACCTACACTATTACTATTTTACATTTTACAGAGTAGAACTTCAGTAATCATACTAGAGTATTTTGATGTTGTTATTAGGCAGGACGAGTAGTATCGTTTATCCTAACGCGCGCAGTCGCGCAATTCAGTCACGACCACGAATGAAGCTCCAACCATTTTCGAGAAAAAAGTACTGTACCATGGTACTCTGTTGTTGGCTTTAACAACAAACAACACCAATAATAGTGTATACCTCCAAAAACAACCATGGCTTCCAACTTGTCGACTCAACTGAGTCCTTCCGAACGACAATATATCCTTGATGGATGTGCGGATGACTGTCGAAATGACGGACGAACGACGCAAGAAATCCGTCCCTATACCATCGTCACAAGCACAACCGAATCATCATCATCATCATCATCGCCAGAGGAACGATATCCTCCATTGATTCTGTCGAATGGCAGTGCGCGTCTCTTTTTGTCAAGTTCGGGAGCAGCCGCCACTCATATATTGTGCAGTGTCAAGGCAGAATTGGGACATCCGTCGGTGAAGCACCCGTCGCAAGGAACCGTTCACATTCACGTGGAGGACAGCTTGGGTGGTGCCGCCATGACGTCCAGACGGCAAAGTCAAGACGAACGAAATTACGTCCAAGCCATTCTGGAAGAACTGTTGGCCGACCATTTGTTAGATCTAGAAGCCTTGTGCATCGTGCCACATCATTATGCGTACCAGATTTATATCGATATCGAAATTCTGTCGGGAACTGCTGGGACGTTGATGGATGCGTGTGCCCATTGCATGAGAGCTGCCTTGGAGCATACCTTGCTGCCAAGCATTCAGCCATCGTCTTCTTCCACTGCCGATAATGGTGGAAAGCAACCCACGGGATCGACTTCGGCAGATTTGTTGGTGGACTCGGACATTCGAAAAGCGACGCCTCCGATAGGATTGGACAAATCACCTGTTGTGGTGACAGTCACAGTCTGTCAACGACCATCCTCAGATTTCAAAAGTAATACCTTTCTTCTCTTGTTGGATGCGACACTGGAAGAAGAATCATGCTCTTTTTGTCAGGTTCACGTAGCTGTAGCTGCTGGAAGCGACAAGCAAGAACCTGAAATTTGTGCCCTCCGAAAAACGGGAATGGGATCCTTGCCGTGGGCTCTGCTGCCGGATATTACAGCTCTGGCCATTTCAGCCGTTCCTATTGTTCAGCGTGCCTTTGGTAGTGGGTCGCAATCGACATCGTCTGAGAAATTGGGCATCCTACAAGGACAATTTGCCATTCAGTAGACTCAATAATATGTAGTGGAATAAAAGAGGTTCGTTTGCGAAATAGACCTTTGCTATCTCTGGGTACGAGTTATTGTCATATACTACTAGTAAAAACTTTGTGCCTTTGTTTCAATGGCCATTCTGCCCTCATGGTAACACGTCCAAACATGAATCGAGCTGGACTCGTCCAACCCTTGTCTGCAAGTTTGCGAAGCAGACGGGGAAACAGCCGATCGGCATCCTGGCATGCCTCGCGGATCAGATCCATACAATCGCTGCTTCGGACAGTATCTGGCGAGCTGGTTAACTCACTTTGCGCAAGCTTTTGGCGCAACATCATCAATGCCAACGTGCTCTTCACAATATGGGCATTAGTGGCTTCGGCGTGCAGTACAATATGACAATTTTCTTGAATCTTTTCTGCTGGGTCCATGCTGGCGTGCTGCAGCCTCCTCAACAAGTATTTTTTGGGGATTTTGCGGTTCTTCCCCACAACGAGGATAAATTTTTCCTTCGAAAAGATTTCCAGCAACTGCGACAGCTCACCCGGATTCAATCGAGCACGACCCAGTGATCCAAAAGCAATCTCTCTACGCGACAAATGGTCGGGTGGCTGCATTATCTTTTCTCGGTCAGCCATTTCCTCAGGTGTTTTAATAATGGTGGTGACTTTTGATGTTGTTGTGTGAATCCCATTGATAGTCTGATTCGTATCACTTGCCGCCAGCACTGCTGCATCCGCTGACCCTAGGAAATCCCGTAATGCTTGCACCAATCGCTCAAAATTGAGGACGCGAAACTGAACCGTTCTCATCATGCGATAAATGCAAAATACTTCCATGGATTGCAACACAAAATACATCGTCAGAATCGTCCCCACAGAAGTTCCGAGTATCCGACTGGCCGTGACACCTGTTCCGATCCCGATCAAATCTACCACGGCAATGGATGCTTCCCCCTTGGCCGTGATATCTCCAATATTCTCTCTAGTACCATCGCGAAAGGAATTGTACAGCGCGGTTCGGGTACTGGAGCAGGTCAGCATACTCATTTGCTTGCAACAATTGGCCAAGGTTGCCGTTAACAAGAACAAGTGTGGAAAGCAGTACGTCATAATTTCCATGCCATTACCGGCCGCGTACATGATGGCTGCACGGAATCGCCATCGCTTGGCATCGGAATCGAACTTTCCTCCCATTTTGGATGCCCAGACCATGCGGGTAATTTTTCCCAGAGCATCCTTGAGGACCCAGTTCAATGCAGCACTCAGGGCGAGGGATTTGGTTTTAATACCCAACGCCATTAATAGGGCAGATGTGCCAAATACTTGCAGATTCGCATTGATGAGTCTCTGGTAGACGCGCCACCGGGCGTACTGGTAATAAGCGGGAGTCACACCTTCCGGTAAAAAGGCAGCCGATAAGTACGGTTTTATATTGTAGGCCACCAGGTTGCGACAGGCCCTGATGGGAGGAGTATTGGCCAGGGGTCTGAACATGAGTGGAACCGTTATTGTCGATAGTTCGTCACGGATCTGCGATTGTGGTAAAAACCGTTCGCTTTCAGCGTCATATAAAAGAGAGGTTCTGGATCCATACACGACATCTACCTGTGTCAACATTGGCAGTTTCGGCAGTTTTTCGTTTTCTTCTTGTTCATTGCCATTGCTGCTGGGATTTTCTACTACTCGTAGTGGTACAAATGGTGGTACAGATGGATGGCAGGATGTTATTCTCTGGGATATTCTAATTTGAGGAGCAAACGAGTTTACACCTTGGTGAAAGAAAGAATGGAGGTAAAGCATCCATATCAGTGTTGATATCCTCCGTTGTAGCGTCATCCTTGCAATGCTATGTGGATTTGGTGTGTGTGGTTGTGGGAATAACGTGATGCAATGTAATAATTATTGAGTACTAGAGTAGGTCAACTCTCAAGCAGAATAGTAGATCTACTACTCTAGTACTAGTAGTCGTTCGGCTTTTTTAATGTCTGATTTTTGACTGGTGATTTTTGATCGAATGTATGTTGGGGGCTTTGTTGGTTGGGGCAGGTGAGCAGCAATTCAAATACGAATTCGCTCGTTTTATTAAGAGACTTCTGATACTGAGTAACTCAATCGCTAATGAAAGATGTTTCCCGCTCGATTCAGGAGTGTAGCCTGCCGGCTCGGAAATCATTGCAGTGCAGGCAAAAAGGCAAGCTTGACTCGTAGTGGTGGCAAATAATATATTCCTCTCTCAAAACAACGGCAAACTTCCACAGCACCGCGTCGAAAGCACGAGAAAGAAAGATAGATAAATAAACAAACCACCACAGCATCACCGAACAACGAATCGATTGTACCTGTCGTGTCGTATCATACAGCATCGATAGATATATCAACCAACCACGCGAGCTGTAAAAAAAAACCCAAGAGGCATCACACACAGCCCCTTTTGTTATCACAAAGAACTCCCAAGGACGAGAGAGAGAAAAAAAAACGGTGGGTGAAAAATCTAGACATGATGGCCGAATCATCCGCAGATACAACATCATCATCTTCGCCCAGTCCCCGACAAATCTTATCAGCTCAATACTTGGAGAAGCATTCGGGTCGGGTACGTTTACCTTGTGTTTTGTTGGTGATTGCACTCTTTGTAAAATAATTTAAATTGTTTATGCTGTTTAACCTGACACGTGTTTTGTCATGTTGTTACTCCATTCCCTCTCTGTTTCTCTTTGTTTGTACGCACACTTGTTATACTTGCTTACATTTATGTCAATACCAGAAAGATTTGATCCGTCGCCTACGAACCGTTTCCAAAATCCTTCACGAGGATTCCAATGTCGAACCAGATGCGATAGAATATCCTGGTTTGGCTGCCATGGCATCCTCACTCGTTGATGATTACTTAGGACACAAGGATAAGGAAGTACGATTGTATGCCGTCCTTTGTTGCATGGAACTTTTTGCCATTGTAAGTAATTCAACTACGTGCAATTTCAGTGTTCGGTCGGTGATGCATTGTCGTTCGTGTGTTTAGGTGTGACGGTGTGATAGGTATCTGGTATCTGTATCTGGAAGATATACGAAAGTTACCTAACCTTGGACGGCGAAAATACAACGTAATACTGTATCAATTCACCTTTTCACGTTATTCTTTATAATATCCAAACCAGTATGCACCAGAAGCACCTTGGAACGATACAGAAGTATGCTACATATTTCAACAAACCATTCGACAAATGGCGAATTTCGCACACACTACCAATCCCAGACAACCACATTACAGTAATTACCTTCGTATCCTTCAGCTTCTTGCCGAAGTCAACATTGGTGTTGTATTGGTGGACCTCGCCAAAGACTTTGGAGAGAATGTCCTCGACGATGCTGACGGTGGTGAGAACGAAGTTTCTCCCGCACAATCCGAGTCGGACAGTCCCTTGGAACTCTTGTGCGAATTGTTTCGTACCCTGCTGCAGTCGCTTCGGGTACAGCATCCAAACGAAGTTATGGAATTTACTCAAAAGGTCATTTCGGGATGTCTGGGAGAATACCAGATTGGTAGTGGCATTTCAGTCCCCCTGCCACTGGTGGAAGAAATTCTCATGTGTATCGGACAACCAAAGGTTTATACCACCAATCCGGCAGCACTTCAGCCACCAGCAGAATCTACCACTGGAAGCGGCCGCAAACGCAAAGGCACACTCGCCGTTCCCATGCAAATGGAGCATACCAATCCCGCCTTTGTTGTGGCAGCTCAAATTGTTCGTAAGCACAATGCGTCTCTGTCGACGCCCGTTTCGAATTTACTCAACGGTCTCATCAATGGAGAACCTCATATTGTCCAACGCAGTTCCATCATTGCCGACGAAGAAGACTGCGATGGAATCGGAGAGCAGCAGCAAGCGGGAGTTGTTAGTGTCTGGGACATTGTTTACGAATTGGGAAAACACGCCGACTCCTATCTCACCACAGTCATTGGTACGGTGTCGGCAAAACTGTTGAGCGAGGAAACCTCCAAACGACACCAGACGGTCAAGTTGTTGGGCAAACTTTTCTACTTCAAGAGCTCGAAATTAGCCAAGAAATTTGGACCGTGCTTTAAGAATTGGCTCAAGCGTTGTACCGACAAAGAAAAGAAAATTCGATTGACCATGGTAACCAGCCTCTGTTCCATTTTGCAAGAAGCACCTTGCCCGGAGGTCGTCTCTGATACGCACCGTGCTCTGACAATCATGCTCTCCGACCCTGACGACAATGTGCGAATGGCAGTTGTTCGCGAGGTTTCCGATTTTGCGTTTATGAACATGAAGGAGAAACCAGTCCCCAAGGAAATCATGGATGCTATGGGACTTCGGGTCATGTCCAAGAATGCCGAAGAGCGAATCGCAGCCTTGACAGCGATTTCACAGATTTATTACAAATATTACATGTTTGATGCCCTTCAGGGCATCCAATCTGCTGGTGAAGACTACGACGTGGAAATGCTTTCGCAACTTTTAACTGAAAAGTGCAGTCGCACGGACGTCTTTTTCAAGAAGGGCAAAGTTGACAGTCTGACCAAGGACCTCTACGAATGGATCCCAACGACTGTCTTTGAGTCCATGACAGTGCGCACCTCTCTCCCTCGTGCCCTGCTCATAATAGATACGCTTCTGTTGGGCTCGTCAATCTCTAAAAAGAAAGACAAGAATTTAACTCCAGGAGCACGGGCCGTTGGACTGGCTGTGATCATGGACTCCTTGCGAATGCCTGGCCAGAGTGCATGGGAAGAAACTGGTGGGACGCGTGCCTTTCAGCTGATGGTCATGTTCCTGCGGACACGAGCTGCCGTCCAAAATGGATTGAGTAGTTACATCGACGCTCGCAGCAAGAGTCGCGACTACCCACAAGGTATGTACTGTACTAGTTCTTTGCTTTGTGAAGATTTGCGTTCGTACTTGCTAACATATCTTTAACTTTTTCTGGAAACAACAGGAAGCGAAGAGGCTCTTGCAGCTGACATCAAAGCCAAAAAGCAATTGCAAAGATTGCTTACGTTCATTCCACCTGCAAAGGCATCCGCAGCGGCGAGCATTCTCGACAAATTACATTCAGCACGCGACAAACAAATTTTTCGCTTGCTGGCCAGTATTTCGGATCCGAAACATGGCAATGCTACTCGCAAGCGGGCCCTTGAAGAACTGCCGAAGAAGACCAAGTCTCTGGGGGATCCAGTCAAGGATTGGGTCACTATTTTGGTGAATCGTTGTATCATGGGTGATTTTATCAATTTTGATGTCGTCCAAAGCTGCATTTCGTTGGCGAAAAAATGTTTTGACGAAAAGAAAATTCCATCCTGTGTTGCGCTACTTTCGTGTGCCAAAATTGCCGTCGGTGCATTTCCCTCGCTTTGTGAAGACGAGGGATCGTTTCAATACATTCAGGAAATGTTTTCGGCTTGTCATGACTTTGCAAAGACCCCGCGTAAAGGCGAAGTGAAAGAACAAATTGAGCAGAGTGGTCTCGCAACCGCATTAAGCTCCATGATGTCAGCTGCGACCCGGAGAAAGCAAATGATTGACCAAACCGCCGTACGTCACTTTTTTGCTATGTTACCGTTTGCTACAGAGTTCACTTCGACTGTGTATCTCACGCATTTAGTTTGTTGTTTCTAACTTCCCGAAGCCCCAGGAAAAGCTTGCGAGCAACAACGAGAAACGGCTCTGCAAGGAGTTGCTACAGGTCTGCACAAAAGACGGCACCCCGCGTCAGGCCCGCGATGCAGTTGAATCACTCGTGACAATGTACACTCGTGACCAGGGTGGGACCAGAACAACATCGAACGAGAAAATTTCAGCGCTCTTGAAAGACCTGACGTCTCCCTCGAAGATGGTATTCGACTCAGGCTCGCCCAAGTCTGGTGGTCGTCTCGTTAGTATTTTGTCAGCTCTGTCGGCGCTGGCGAGTCTTGCCCCTCATTCATTCAGCAATACTGGCCGAGGAGAAAGCGCCGTGAAGTTTGCGATGGAGACTATTTTATTGGGGCGCTTGGCAAGATCTCAAACGGGTGGCAGTGACTTGGATAGTGATTTTGATGCCGAGGTTGAAGATCACAAGACCCCAGCCAAGAAGACAAAACGTAGCACCAGTGTCTCAAAGTTGCAACACCGCAGTCCCGCGGAAGAAAAGTACCTATTGGAGAATAACGAGCTCTCCTTGGCGACTCGTGTCATTTGCGCTGCGATTGAATTCCTTGTGAGCTACATCCGGTCAACCATTTTTGCATCCAAGAAACCTGTACTATCATCGCAATCGTCCGAGGAATCGATTGCCGATGGGAATCATATTGCCCTACCCTCTACTAATCGCATCAAAGCTCTCTTTGGTGTCCTCGTTCAAATCATTCGTGACCAGGGTATCCCTCCGTCAAATCGTGACCGCAGAGAGTGCCGTGCACGACAAGATAGAGCCGCTATCCGACAGTGCGCGGCCATCCAGCTTTTGCGCCTTTGCGACAATCGTCTCGAAATAAAAGGGCAGAAAATCGAAAAGAACTTCTTGACGTTTGAAATGTGGCATACGCTTGGCAGCATTTTCCTAGACGAAGAGCGAGTAGTGCGCCAAGCTGTCATAGACGAAATTGTCGACTTTATCACTGGGGAAGGGGTCTATAAGTCACCCGAGGGTGGCCACAAGTCTGCACCACCTCTTCGTTTTGTAGCCTTTGTTGTGTTTTGTGCCGATGGTGACGGTCGTTGGAATGGTAATGCCGCCAAAGTGGGTTCAACTTCTTTACATGCGAAGACGGCAGCACAAAAGTGCATCGTCAATTTGCGCAGTACATATGATCGTGCACTGTCCCAATGTCGTGTTGTGGATGGTCGCGGCACGGAGGAAGTGCAAGAAGAGGTTATCACGAGAATGTTGATGCCCGAGTACATTGTGCCGTATGCTTTCCACCTACTTTGCTTTCGGCGAGAGACCTCTGTAACCGAACTGGAGAACGATGAACAGCGAAAGTCTATAGGACGAAAACAGCGCACCAGTGAAGACTCATCGAAAGCAGCCAGCGACGAAGCTCGTCGGAAGATTATGCTGAAAAAACGTATTCGGTGGTTGTTCGAACCTCTCGTCCATAGTCTGGGTGATGGAGCCGACAACATTTCGTTTCTCTTATCCATGACTCAAAGCCTTGCCGGTAGTTCTCCTGTGGATACATCTGCCGACGAAGTGTCCATAATATCATCTGTTGGGTCGCTTGGCCTGTCCATCGAGTCGCGAGAAAATCGAGAGGAAGCAGAAGACTCGATGGCTTCTCACGACGCGAAGAACAACGATATTTACTTGCCGGAAGTCAGACTGCAAAGTATATGCTCCGTGGCTAGACAGATTCTCTTAAGTTTCGTCAAGAAAGACGTGAATTTATCGGAGTATCCTGGCTCTGTCAGAATCCCATCCGCGCTGTTTGCATTGAAGAGCAAAGAAGTGGGACGCCGCACCAGCGATCCAATCATGAATGAGTCTTCCCCTCTTGGAAAGGAAAATGATGGGATGGTACGCGTGAAACGTTCACGAAGTGGGCAATCCAAGCGTCCTTCGAACGTCCAGTTTTCTACCGAGGAAGACGGCAATGCTGGCAGTCCACTGCAAAGTCCAATGTTTTCTCCCGGCGTTTCGATATTGTCGTCGCCCGGACTTTCCCCCGTCGTGAAATCGTCGAGCACTCCAAAGGCTGAAGCGAAGCAAGAGCAGGCGCCAAACACTTCCGAATCCGAAGCAAAGACGCTTACACCCGGAGAAACTCCCGTGAGCACGTTTTCCTCCAAGAAGGGCAAAGGCTTGGACGTGTCTAGCAAAAAACAACAGAAAAAGAAGCTCTTCCAATCCCCAGATGCGCCAATTTTGTCTGCATCTACCAACGAAACGATTCCAGACGAAGAATCCAATCGCAGTAGCGATGACGATTCCGATCAACCTTTTACTCAAGAGTCTGCCGAAGTGGTCCGGCCCAACAAGAAAAAGACGCTAGCTGCTTTGCCCGCTCCAATCAAAGTTGGACGGTCACCATCATCGAAACCACGTGGAGACAAGCGGCGCAAGAGTTCGTTTGACTTCGAGGAAGATGAGGATGAGGTTTTCTACAAAAAGAAACCCTTGGGTAATTCTAACCGGGCTGGCGGTAAGAAAAATGTAAAACGCAGTGTCGTGAAGGCAAGTTCACCGCCCCCTCGTGCAGGCAGCCGCCGCGGCTTGCGTAGCCGGAGTTGATTGAATTTTTTTTAGTGGATTCGGGAGGGGAACAATAATTACGTACTGTACTGAGCATTCAATAGTAGGTAGTCTAACAGGAGACTTCTTTGAACTTGCCTGCACTTTCTTTACCGTAGTAGTTGCCTCTTTGGGCTGTTTGGAAGAATCAAGCTGCTCTGAAACCCTAACTCTATAATATGGTTATCGACACCTTGCTAAACACTTTTTTAAGCAATTATTGTTTTCTTGCTCGTCTACTAGACTCTAGTCCTTGTTGATTTGTCGTTAACCTCTCAGCCCAACTGATCGTGTGACAATGATTTTATCGATCGTGCCGTCTGTTTTACTACTCATACCGACCACTGTTGATTGAGAAGCGTTGTAGTCAAACAAAAGTGCAGTAACCATGTTATCAGGAATTAAGAAAGGAAGAGCAAAGAAGAAGTCAACTCAGAAGGATGCCGCCACGGCAAAATCCCTTCCTAGTAATAGCACTTTAACAAGTGCCTCGTCCTCTTTTGGATCCAATTTATCCGTAGCCGAGCAGTTGCGTCGTAGCTTTGCCTCTGGTGGGACAGCTGGTGATATTTCGAATGACGTGAATAATCCAAAATCCACATCGGGAGACTTGGCGCATCGTGCCTTGGAACGGACTGGACGCATCCAAGGGGCGCCAACATCGAGTTCTGCTGCTGCTGCTGCTGCTGCTACGACTACGAATTCTGTAGTCGTGGGTATGACCAATACAATCAGCAAAGCAGAGCGAATGATCACAGGAGAAAGTGGACCATCTCGTGCTACGGCAGGCATGTCGGTGGACGAGGAAATGGCACGCAACGTAATGCGATTGGGCAAAAAGCGAAAACAAAAGGCCAAGTCTGGAGCCGATTCGGACGAAGAAGAAATACGAATGCACAGCATGATGATGCCTTCAGAATCAAAGAAAGTCAAAAGCGCTAAAAAGCAAGAAGAAGCCGATGAAAAAGAACAACGTCGTGCCATTTCTCGAGATATATCGTTGCACGACAAACAGGATCGGATCACGTCCAGGTGCTGGTGGTGGCTGGAATCGAGTCAATTTGCCAAGCACCGATTGATCAGCCTGGGAAATTATGTGTCCTTGGTCATGGCTCCTCTCAATTTATCGCTCACGGCAGGCCGTCATCTTTACATTGTGCCCATCAAACATTCCGAGTCTTTGGTTGCGTGCGAAGATGAAGTTTGGGATGAAATTACGCGGTTCGAAACCTCTCTTCGAAATTTGTTTGAGAAAGAATATAATCAAGGTGTACTCTTTAGCGAGACCGTGCTACCAACGAATACATTCTGGCAGTCCAAGATGGAAGTCATTCCCATCAAACGGAAGCTCTGGCGTGATTCGGAGCTCTACTTCAAATCGACGCTGACGGAGCAGGCTGACGAATTTGGAACCCACAACAAACTGCTGAGCACCAAGGAGAAGGGAATTCGACGGACCGTGCCCAAGGGATTTCCCTACTTTTACATTGAATGGGATGCTCCTAATCAGGGCTACGCTCAAATTATTGAATCCTCGAGCTTTCCTCAGGATTTTGCCGCCGATACCATTGCGGGCATGGCAGGATTGGATCCTTTGCGTTTTAAAAAGAAGCAAAAGTTTACCCCAGAGCAAGAACGACAATACATTCTCGAGTTTTTGGAAAAATGGAAGAAGTACGATTGGACGGAAAAGTTGGACAGCTAGTATTAGAGAGATGGCCCTGGTTGCGTTTTGGGAGTTTGAAAGATTCGGTATCAACGATCTTCAATCATTTTCTTACCAGACTGGTCTTGTTATAGTTTAGCGATTCCTTGCTGCTTCGACATTGAGCATGTTTTAAGACGACATCGTCAAATACTCCGGAGTAGTCTACTGGTAGTCTAGCTAGTTTAAAGTTTAGTATTATTTTTTGTACGCAGTTCCTGTTGCGAGCCTCTGATAAAAAACAATATTCTTTTTACGGGTTTGTCTTTTACTCTAGTAACTCAAAAGAATCCAACAAAAAAATCACTGACGCGGTGTTGTAGTATGGATACCTTTTTTCTGGAAATTATTTCAGACTGACCCAGACTACCTTCGTATTTGTTGCTGAATTGCCAAGCGTTCTATTCCAGAACTTGTGAATTGTTTGCATAGAACTCTGCGCTACACATCACCCTACCATGATCTTGACGAGAATTATTCTTTTCCTGAATTTTTGCGGCCTGACCGCTTCCTACTCGATTAACACTGGTTGCCAGTCACGTCGAGTTGCCTTTGGCTCTGCGGTTGGAGCTGCTTTGGGCGTTGGTACCGTCCTGTGCAACTCGAACGCTGCTGTGGCTGCTGGTACCACTGCACCAACGCAAGAAGAACTCGACCGAATCAAAAAGGGCTACGAAGGTATTGTTTATCTGCTGGATCACTGGGAGGAAGAGACAACAACGTGCAGGGACAATGGCGGAGAGTGCAAACGAGATGCCGAGCCTGTGCGACGCTACCTTGGTGAGTTAGAGCTGTAGAGTACATGACTTTGGAAGTTTTTTTTTTATGAAAAGAAGACCAGCAAGATTGTTATTGCAAACACCTGACTCTTTTCTTTTTGATATATCTGATTTTTTTCTGGTGTGAAGGTTTAAGATTCACTACCGATCCCTTGTTTCAAGTTGAAAAGATTTTCAACAAGGTTAAATTTATGGACCTTGATCCCGACAAGCAGGAAGCCTTGTTTGAGGCCATTGAAGATTGGAATTCTGCCATGAATATGTCGAACAGTATGGCATTCATTTCTCAATTTGGGGAGTACAATCCCGGCGGGGGTAAAGATGAAGTGTTGAAGTACTTGAACGAGAGCCAGAAGCAAGTGCTACTGGCTAAAAAAGCACTGGAAACCATTATGGACGCCCTTGACTTGAAGAGCTAGTCAGTTTTCCGAAAGATCCAATATACATGATATCTTTTATCGCTTTTGATGCCATACCGAATCAGAAACAGACGGATGAGGCCACGTCGAGCTTGATAATACCTCTACAGGCTACAATACAGAGGTAGCAATAAAGGACTTGATTGATGGAGATTATTGGCGATTTGTGAACGAATTTACTAGAAGTATATGACTGCTAGACAAATAAATGACAATAAAAAGAAGGATAGCCAATGTATGATTTTTCCTTTCACAGATAATTAGCGACTAAGTAGACAATGACTGCGCATCCATTTCACAGGAACAAAGAACACACCACTTCGAGTCTGACACTATTACTCCTGAGCAGTTGCGTACAACGCGAAAGCAACTTGACTTCCAAATCCTGCAGCAAATCTTAAAGCATAGCGGCATGCATATTTTCCACCTTTCGAAATATTCAAATCCCCGAGGTAATCATCCTTCTCTTGATAATTGGGCACCGCGGGAACTGTCTGCTTCAAAAGGACTTCCACAGCTGCCACATCCTCAAAACTAACACCCATTGGGTGACCAGTAAATCCCTTGGTATTCAGAATCAAAAGCTTGTCCAACAAAGGTCCAAAGGCGTGTCTCAAGGCCGCAACTTCATTTCCGGCACAACTCGAGGCTGATGATGCATGCGTGCATGTTTCATGCGAAAAGTAGACTCCATGAGCGGCAATCTCAGCCTTGCCAATGCCGTGGATCAGTTCAACATCGTCCAAGAATCGAATCAGTTCAGACCCGATATGGTATCTGTCTAAGGCAGCACCATGAAAAGCTGAGTTCGAGTACTGCGTCGCCAATAGTCGCGCTCGTACCTCAAAAGGATTCAAGGAATACTTCAGGCGTTCAATTGAACTGGCCTCGGTCTCCAAAACCATACCAATTCCGCCCGCACCAAGTAGCATGCCAGATCGCCTCTTGTCGAATGGAAGTGCGGCATCTTCGACGGCACCAGCTGTAGTTGCTGCACCTAACGCCCGGAAACCAGATCCTAGCCAAGGCAACAAAGTATCACCTGAAGCATTGTCGCCGGCCACAACAACAACACGATCTGCGCGTCCAGAAATGAGCATATCTTGAGCCATTCCAATGGCCTGAGTCGAACCTGCACAGGCTGCGTTTGTTTGGGTGTTGGGTCCACGGCATCCAGCCTGTCGATTTTAATCGAAAAAACCAAAAAAATTAGCATAGAGAAATCATAACATATTTTCACT